>ERZ889078.94-NODE-94-length-72744-cov-11.027212_pt1 | contig 72744 bp, 64 predicted proteins | sample MGYA00521266_ERZ889078 | MGnify/ENA primary metagenome ERZ889078 (study PRJEB32303, sample SAMEA104408618) | aquatic metagenome | biome: Brackish water; feature: Pelagic; material: water | place: Baltic Sea | collected 2014-06-16T06:34:00 | depth 76,534 m ... | reverse complement strand
CTTCGCTCATCCGCATCGAAGCCGACGAGGTGACCTACAACCTTCACGTGCTGCTGCGGTTCGAGTTGGAGCGGGCCCTGTTCCGGGGCGATGTCGAGGTCGCGGATTTGCCCGCCCTGTGGAACGAACGCATGACCGCCTATCTGGGCGTGACCCCGGAGAACGACAGCGAAGGCGTGCTCCAGGACATCCACTGGTCGTTCGGGGCACTCGGCTACTTCCCTACCTATACCCTCGGCAACATCTACTCGGCGACGATGTTCGCCGCCGCCGGCCGCGCCCTGCCCGATCTCGACGCCAAGATCGCGTGCGGCGACCTGGGCCCGTTGCTCGACTGGCTGCGCACCAACGTGCACGCCCACGGCCGCCGCTGGACCGCCTCGGAGCTGTGCCGTCAGGCCACGGGCACGGGGCTGGACTGCACCGACTTTCTTGACTACCTGCGCGCCAAGTTCGGCGCGCTGTACGCATCCTGACGGGAGATCGCTTTGCCCAAGAAGTCTGCACCCAAGAAGGACCAGCAGGAGATCGACTTCTCAGCGCCGACGTCCGCGCCCGCCGCGAAGGCGAAGCCCAAGCCGGCGCCGCCCAAGGCCGCGGCCAAACCGACCGTGCGGAAGAAGACACCTGCGATCTCCGTGATCAGCCGCATCGACCAAGAAGCCGCTTCGGTGCGGACCACCATCCTCAAGGGCGACAAGCCGTCCATGCGCTTCCCCGTACGCTCGCTGCAGAATGTGAAGTACCAGCCCAAGGTCGGCTACTTCGAGCTGCGCGGTAAGGAGAAGGAGCGCACGCTCACAGTCAGCACGGTCAAGACCTTCGCCCAGACCTTGAAGATGATGTCGTTGTCCAAGGAACTTGTGCAGACCGACGACATCGCCACCAAGCGAGAGGCGTACTACGTGAGCAAGAACTGGGGGGACGCCCGGTTCAAGGAGCAGCCCGAGTCGGACACGGTGATGGAGGACGTCGAGGCGTTCTTCGCCGTGAACCGCGAGCAGCTGGGCTTCGTGCCCGAGGAGAAGGGCGGCGACGTGGCCGGCAAGCTCGTGGTCATCGACCACGACCGCGACACCGGCGAGGAGCTGCGCATCGACTGCACCAAGTTCGGCAGCGGCGCCTACTCGGTGCCCATCACGGTCGAAGACCTGCGTTTCGAGACCGACGCCAAGTTCATCCTCTGCATCGAGACCGCCGGTATGTTCCAGCGTCTGGTCAAACACAACTACTGGAAGAAATCCGAGTGCGTGCTGATCTCGCTGGGCGGCGTGCCGACCCGCGCCTGCCGCCGCTTCGTGCGGCGCCTGAGCGACGAGATGCGCATTCCGGTCTACGTGTTCGTGGACGGCGACCCCTACGGATTCTCCAACATCTACCGCACCCTGAAGGTGGGCAGCGGCAACGCGGCGCACCTCAACGAATTCTTCTGCGTGCCCCAGGCGAGTTTTCTGGGCATCACGCCCCAGGACATCATCGACTACGACCTGCCGACCCATCCGCTCAAGGACGTGGACATCAAGCGGGCCAAGGACGCTCTTAAAAACGACCCCTTCATCCTCCATCACAAACCCTGGCAGCTGGCGTTGCTCAAGATGATCAAGATGGGAGTCCGTGCGGAGCAGCAGGCCCTCGCAAAGCACGGCCTCAACTACGTGATCGACGAGTACCTGCCCCGCAAGCTGGCCGACACCAAGGCCTTCCTGCCCTAGGAGACGTCATGAGAACCGTTCGTACAACATTCGCTCTGTTCGTTCTGATCGCCTTGATCTCCGGCTGCGCCACAACCGGCCCCGGCGGAGAACGCAGTCTGATCCTCATCGACACCCCGACCGAGATCCAGATGGGTCTCGAATCCGACCGCGGCATCCGCGCCGAATACCCGGTCCTGCAGGACGAAGCGTTGGCCTCCTACGTCCGCGAGATCGGTGCAGCGGTGGCGGCCTACAGTTCGCGCACCGACGTGGAGTACACCTTCACGGTTCTCGACAGCGACGTCGTGAACGCCTTCGCCGCGCCCGGCGGCTTCGTCTACATCACCACCGGACTGTTGGCCCTCGCCGGCGACGAGGCCGAAGTGGCCTGCGTGCTTTCTCACGAGGTGGGCCACGTGATCGGCCGCCACTCGGTGCGCTCCATGCAGAGCGCCATGGGAATGCAGGTCGCCGCCGAACTCGTGCTGGGCGAGGACAACGCGGCCTGGGGCCAGGTCGCCGGTCTGGGCGCCGGCCTGTTCATGATGAAGAACAGCCGCGACCACGAATTCCAGGCCGACCAGTTCGGCGTGAAGCACGCCGTGATGGCGGGCTACGATCCCGACGGCATGATCCGTTTCTTCGAAAAATTGGTGGAGATGCACGGCTCCGGCCCGGGCGGCGTGGCCGGCTGGCTGAGCACTCATCCCGACACCAACGAGCGCATCGACCGCGCCCGCCTGGAGATCGAGACCTACGACATGAACGGCCACCCCCGGAACCGTCACACCGACCGGTACCTGAGCCGCACCACCTCCCTGCGAGGCTGACCTGAACCCGAACTGGAGACCTCTGTGCGCAGCATCCTCGTCGTCGCCCGACGGCACCTGTTTCCCGGCCTCAGCCCCCAGGGATTCCTTCCCGGGGAGGCGGTCGATCTCGACGCTCTCGGCGAGCACCTGTTCTTCGCCGAGCGTGACTACATGGAGCACTGCTCCCACTACAAGCAGATCATTCCGTATCTCGTGCTGGCGCGCGGCGGGTCATCCAGCAATGGCGACGACGAGCGCGTGCTGTGCTACCAACGCAAGACGAAGCATACCGAACAACGCCTCGGCGGTTTGTGGTCGGTGGGCTTCGGCGGGCATATCGAGCCCATCGACCGCGAGGCCCCCGAGGTGGCGGCGCACGGGTTGATGAAGGCGTCGGCTCTGCGGGAGCTGGTCGAGGAGACCGGGTTCACCGTGGGCGGCGACGCGCTGCGCGCCGTCGGGTTCATCAATTCGGATGTGAACGACGTTTCGAGCGTGCACTTCGGCGTGGTGTTCCGGATTTCTCTGGACGAGGTGGCGGGTTCGGATGATGAAGTCATCGCGACGGTGATGGCACAGGCGGAGCCGCATCAGGCACGGTGGGTGAAGGCGGCGTATCTGCCGGGGATGACCTGTGAGGGGGACGGGCCCAGCGGGGGGTCGTTTGAGGATTGGTCGAGGATCGTGGTGGCGGGGGTATTCTGATCACCACTGACCACGGCTCGATCTCTCGCCCGCCCAGACCGGCACTCTGCGTGCCGGTCTTTTCCTTCCTGATTCCAGACTCCTTCCGACCTGTTATCTCTGGATGCAATTTCACATTGAACGCCAGCCTCTTCGTTGATTACATTCGCACCATCGCGGACGGAGCACCCCTCCGCCCGATCCCGGGATCTCCAGAACCTCAAGAGGAGTGATCGTCATGGTCAGCAAGATCGGACTCGTAGGCGGCGGACAGATCGGCGGCGTGCTGCTGTCGGACATCGTCTCACGCGGGCTCGCCCGCGAAGTGGGCCTGGTGGACGTCAAGCCCCCCGCGCTGGCCGAAGGCAAGTGCCTGGACGTGGCCGAGGGTTCGCCGGTCATCGGCAGGGACTTCGCCTACTCCGCATCGAAGGACTTCAGTGCTCTGAAGGGCGCCCAGTACGTCATCAACACCGCCGGCGTGCCCCGCACCAAGCGGCCCGACGGCACCATGCCCACGCGCGAAGAGCTGCTGACGATCAACCTGTCGATCACCGACGCCGTCGCCGCGGGCATCAAGCGCTATTGCCCCAAGGCCACGGTCATCTCCATCGCCAACCCGCTGGACGCCATCGTCTATCGGCTGTACCAGAAGCTGGGCATCAGCAAGAACAAGCTCATCGGCATGGCCGGCGTGCTCGACTCGGCCCGCTACCGCTACTTCGTGGCCCAAGAGGCCGGCGTGTCGGTGGAGAACGTCGAGGCCATGGTCCTGGGCGGTCACGGCGACACGATGGTGCCCATCCGCAGCGCCTGCCGCGTGGCCGGCATGCCGGTGGAGCAGTTCGTGTCGGCCGGCGCACTGAAGAAGATCGAAGACCGCACGCGCAAGGCCGGCGGCGAGGTCGTGGGTCTGCTGGGCAGCGGCTCGGCGTTCGTCAGCCCGGCGTGGTCGGCGCTGGAGATGCTCGAGGCCATTATCTACGACAAGAAGAAGATTCTGCCCGTGTGCACGCTGCTGGAGGGCGAGTACGGCGTGAAGGGTCTGTTCGTGGGCGTGCCCGCGGTGATCGGCGCCGGCGGCGTGGAGAAGATCATCACGGTGAAGATGACCGCCGAGGAGAAGAAGCTGTTCAAGAACAGCGTCGCGGCGGTGCAGAACACGGCCAACGAGGTCGACAAGCTGACCAAGGCCCTGGCCAAAAAACCCGCGAAGAAACTGGCCAAAAAGTAGGTTTCGAAGCGATCGATCCGACGACCCCCGGCCTGCGCGGGGGTCGTTGTCGTTTTTGCAGGAATATGGTACAATATTGGCCCCCGCTAATGAATGATCCCGTCGTCCGTTCCCTGAACTCGGTACGGTCCTTGGAGGCTTACATGCGCCACGCCATCGCTCTCGCCCTGATCGCCGCGATCCTGATCCCGGCGGCCGCCGTCGCACGCCAGGACGTCCCCGTCTATTCGCTGATCCGCGTGGACATCACGCCGCCCGCCGACGACGCGGCTCTGTTGTCGAATCCCAATCTCGACATTGCAGCCCACAAGCCCGGCAGCTACATGGATATCGTGGCCCAGCCCCGGGACGTGGAATGGTTGCGTTCGGTGGGCGCCGTCTTCGATGTCGTGCAGCCGGACATGGCGGCCCACTACGCGGCCCAGTACGATGAGAAAGGCGCCAACTTCGGCATCTTCCACAGCTACAGCGAAATCACCGACTGGCTCGACCTGCTGAACACCACCTACCCCAACGTGGTGAGCGCCAAGTGGAGCCTCGGTCTGAGCGGCGAGGGACGCGACCTGTGGTGCGTGCGCGTGTCCGACAATCCCGAGATCGACGAGGGCGAACCCGAGATCCTGTTCGACGGCATGCATCATGCGCGGGAGATCATGGCCTCGGAGACGCCGATGATGCTCATCGAGCATCTCGCCTCCAACTACGGCTTCGATCCCGCGATCACCTGGCTGCTGGACAACCGCGAGATCTACGTGGTGCCCGTGGTCAACCCCGACGGCTTCGTCTACAACGAGACCACCGATCCCGCCGGCGGCGGCATGTGGCGCAAGAACCGCCGCAACAACGGCGGCGGCAGCTACGGCGTCGACCCCAACCGCAACTATCCCTATGAGTGGGTCGGACCGGGCAGCAGCACCGACCCCTGGAGCGAAACCTATCGCGGCCCCTCTGCGGGCAGCGAGCCCGAGGTGCAGGCCATGATGGCGCTGGTCAACGCCCATGCCTTCGTCACGTCGCAGAGCTTCCACTCATACAGCAACCTGACGCTCTATCCTTGGGGCCACACCCTGACGCCTTCGCCCGACGCGTCGATATTCATCGCCATGGCCGCCATCATGACCCGTGAGAACGGCTATGCGCCGGGCACGGCGCCCGAACTGCTCTACGAAGTGAACGGCGGCTCCTTCGACTGGGTCTACGGCGCTCAGACCGAGCACGCCAAGTGCTATGCGTTTTCCAACGAGATCGGCGGCGGCGGCGACGGTTTCTGGCCTCTCGAGTCGCGTCGTGAAACCCTGTTCCAGGAAAACCTATGGCCCTCGCTGTATCAGATCATGGCGGCGGGCGCCTATGTCGAGGCACACACGCCTATGGTCGTGGGCGGCGACGGCAACGGCTCGCTGAACGCCGGCGAAACGGCCGGCCTCTCCTTCACCCTGGAGAACCTCGGTGTGGGTGCAGCGGTGAGCGCACTGGACGTGGTGCTGACCTGCGACGACCCCTACCTGACCTTCGTTGAGAACGCCCGCAGCCTGGGCGGCCTCGGCGTCATGGGTAGCCAGGATCTGGCTGCGGCTCCGTTCATGGTCGAGATCGACGCCGCCTTGCCGGCGAGCCGTGCGATCAAGGTGACCGTCACGGTCACCGCCGACGGCGTGGTCACCACCTACGGCCTGACCTACCCCGCCGGTTCGTCCAGCATACTCTTCTCCGACAACTTCGACATGAGCACCGCCCAGTGGGCCATGACCGGTACCTGGGGCTCCACCGGTGCCCAGTACCATTCGCCAAGCTCGAGCCTGACAGACTCCCCGAGCGGCTCCTACCTGGACGAGACACAGACCTCGGCCACGACCGTCGCACCCATCACCCTGCCCGGCGGCGGCGAACTGACGTTCTGGCACAAGTACGACATCGAGAACAACTGGGACTACGGCTACGTGCGTGTGTCGACCGACGGAGCATCGTGGTCGACCCTGGCGACCTACACCGGCACCAGCACCACCTGGAGCAAGCAGACGGTTGATCTGGGCGCCTTCAGCGGCCAGAACATCTATCTACGTTTCGAGCTTGAAACGGACTACTCGGTCACCCGGGACGGTTGGTACGTCGACGATGTCATCATCACCGGCTCCGGTTCCCTGAACGGCCTGCCTCCTGCTCCGGCGCTGATCTCGCCGCTGGTCATCGCGGCCGTCGGCGCCACGCCCGAACTCGTGGTCGCCGAAAGCGTCGACCCCGAGGGCGATCCCGTGACCTACGGATTCCGCGTCTATGCGGACGCCGAGTTGACCCAGCTCGTGGCCTCCGCTTCGGGCATCGCAGCCTCCGGCGGTCAGGCGGCTTGGACGGTCTCCCCCGCCCTGACCGACGGCGACTACTGGTGGCGAGCCTTCGCTGCCGATACCATCGAGTGGGGGTTGATGGGCGAAGTCGGCAGCTTCACCGTCACGACGACCACCGGCGTAGGCGTAGCCGTGGGCGGCTTCGATCTGCGAGTGATCTCGGCCACGGGCGGCCGCGGCGCCGAACTCATGCTCCAGATGCCCAGCGCCGGCGACCTGCGCGTGGACGTGTACAACGCCCGCGGCCAGATCGTGCGTACGCTCGCCAGCGAATCGGTCAGCAGGGGCGCCTATCCCCTGAGCTGGGACGGCTGTGACGCCACCGGACGGATCGCCGCCAGCGGCATCTATTTCGTACGCGCACAGACCGGCAAGACCCTTGCCACCCGACGCGTTTTGATGATCCGCTGATCAACATCCCGTCCGGAGCCTTGCACTAGGCTCCGGACGGCGATAGGATCCTTCCACAGCCGGGCGGGACGCCTGCTAGTCAGACGCTGCCGCCCGGTTTCTTCGATCATCAACTCCCAGACGTGGAGCCCCGACGCGATGACCATCCAGGATAATCTCCTCCGCATTGTCGCCGCTCCGGCCGACGGGTCCGGTCTCGACATCGTCATCGTTTCTACCACCACCATGGACCAGGAAACCTTCTGGCAACATCGCCTCGAAGCAGGACGTGGATACGTCTGCCGCTGCGACGCCCTCGTTCTGGCCGTCACCGAGGATTGGCCGGGCGGCGCCGGCAACGGTCTGGGCACGCTCTACGCCCTGCAGACCGCAGCCCTCAAGGCCAGCACGATGTTCGGCCGCGATCTGATGGCCGAGCTGAACGAAGGCGCCGCGGTCGGGCTGTACCACACAGCCGGCAAGGGTACACGCCTGGCCCCGCTACCCGGCGGCGAGGGAAACAACAAGCCGGCAGTCAAGCTGCCCGCCTCCGTCAAGATCGACGGGCACCCGGAGCCCATGACCATCCTCGAGGCGGTCATCCGCCAGACCGCCGTCTACGCTCACGGACGGCGTGGTCGCGTGGGTGTGTTCTGGGGCGACCAGGTCTTCATCCCCTCCAATCCACCACCGGCGACGACCACTCATCATGTCGACATCCTGGCCAGCCTGGGCCCCATGCCCGACAGCGACGCCTGGACCGCCCGCGGGCTCGAGCGCTATGGGCTGATCGCCGTCGGCGCCACAGGCGACGCCGTCCAGGTCGAGAAGGTCGACCACGCCACGGCCAACGGACTCGTTCAGAATGGTGTGATCGCAGTCGAAGGCGGCATTGGCGTCAGCCTGGGATCATTCAGCATATCGGCCGCCATGACCACGGCGCTGCTCGACGAATTCGCAGACGAACTGGCGGCCAAGACCGAGAAGCTGGATACCGACCCCCACTTCTGGATGCCCATGACCCTGGATGCGGCCACCTACCGCACCATGATGAACGCAAAGGGCGTCGCTTCCGCCCAGGCCGACAGCCATTACGCCCGCATGCGGATCTTCCTCGACCGTCTCGTCGAGTCTCATCCCGAAGCGGGTGTCTTCGGCTGCGTCGACATCGGCGCAGACGGCTGGTGGTGGGATTACGGCACCATCGGCGGCTATCTCGGCAACAACCTGAAACTGCTGGGCGACGACGCCGAAGCCGCAGGCATGCGCAGCTTCTTCGGCTTGCAGGAGACGACAGCCCCCGCCGGTCTCGAACTGAGCGGCGGCAGCGTGCTGATCGACTGCAGCATCCGGACCGGACACGTGCACGGCTCGGTGTTGGTGGGAGTCCGAGCCGACCGCATCGAAACCAGCGGCTCGGTCATGGTGAACGTGACCTGCCCCAGTATCCGCGGCGACGAACTGCTGCTGTACAACGTGCCCGAAGCCAACCCCATGAATCTGGATTCCGGCACCGTGCGTACCGACGCCTTCCTGCCGGAACGAGGCCGGCTCACCCTTTGGAGCCGCACCGATCGCGATGGGAAGGACGACTGGCATGAGCGCCTGCCCGGCAACGCCCTGAGTTGGGACGAACTCCACACAGCGAACACCGAGGCCGATGCCGCGGAGGTCGCAATGATGTCCCGGGAAGCCTTCGCCCGGCTGCGGGAGGACCAATGGCGATCCTGAGACTCGAAAACGAGATCATGAATTACGCCTGGGGCTCCCGCGAGGATATCGCAGCCCTGCAGGGACGGCCCGTACCATCGCCCCGCCCGGAAGCCGAGCTTTGGCTGGGTGCCCACCCCAAGGCGCCGTCGCGAGTCGACGGACGTCCTCTCGACGACATCATCGCCGACGACCCTGTTTCCGCACTCGGAGCCGCGGCCGACGCCTGCAACGGACGCCTGCCCTTCCTCTTCAAGCTGCTGGCTGCCGCAGAACCTCTCTCTCTCCAAACGCATCCGAGCCGCACCCAGGCCCGGGCCGGATACGCCCGAGAGAACGCCGCCGGCGTTCCCCTCGACGCTCCTGACCGCAACTACCGCGACGACAACCACAAGCCCGAGATCATCTGCGCCCTGAGTGAATTCTGGGCGCTGAACGGTTTCCGCCCCCGCGACGAGCTGCTGTCCCTGTTGAAGGCCGCCGATCTCGTCGAGATCGCTCCCGAAATCGCAGCGTTCCGCACCGGAGCCGGCCCAGACGCTCTGCGCACCTTCTTTGCAGCGTTGATGTCCCTGCCTCAAGAACGCATCACCAGACTCAACGCGGGTCTGTTCGCTGCCGCCGACGGCGGCCTCGCCGACCACCTCGAGGGTTCCTGGCTGCGCCGAGTCCACGACCGTTATCCTCATGACGCGGCCGTCATCGCGGTTCTGCTGCTCAACCTCGTCCGCCTTGATCCCGGGCAGGCCATGTTCTCTTCAGCCGGCAAACTCCACGCCTACCTCAGCGGTTTCTGCGTGGAATTGATGGCCAACTCCGACAACGTGCTGCGCTGCGGTCTGACCCCCAAGCATGTGGACCTTGACGAGCTGTTGGCGACTCTCACCTTCGATGCGACACCATCGACGGTGATCGAACCGGAGGCCGGCGTCTATGCCGCGCCGACCGACGAATTCGAACTGACCGGCATTCGGGTGCGACCCGAGGCCCCCTGGCGCTCGACGGCCGACCACGGCTTCGAGATCCTCGTGGCGGTGCGCGGCGAGGGCATGCTCGACGGCGAAAACCTGAGATCCGGTGAAGCTCTGGCCGTGACGGCCCACCACGGCCCCTACGGGTTGACCGGCGATCTGGATCTGTTCAAAGCGGAAGCCAGACCCGACCACACCCGACACCGCGCTGCAGTCAACGCAGAGATGATCTGATATCATAGAAGATCCGTTCAAGATCTTCGATCAACCCTGAAGGATGTCCCGTGCCCCGAACGCCTCGTACGATCCTGATCACCGGCGCCGCCGGTTTCGTCGGCAGCCGCCTGGCCGACCGTTTCGCCGCAGATTTTCCTGAGGCGATCCTGATCGGAGCCGACCTCTCCGCTCCGGCTTGGACCGAAGGCCCGACACGCCGCACCGTCGCCCTCGACATTACGGACGAATCAGCCGTCCGCGACTGCTTTCGAGTCCACCGACCCGACTGCGTCGTGCACCTGGCTGCTCAATCCCACGTTCCGACTTCCTACCAGAAACCTGTGCTGACATGGCAGGTCAATGTGATCGGCACAATGCAACTGCTGGAAGCAGCCCGTGCCGAAGCTCCCGGCGGGCTCTTCATTTTCATCAGTTCGTCCGAGGTGTACGGACGCGAATTCAACGCCGGACGTCCGGTGACCGAGCTGTCACACTTCGCTCCGATGAACCCCTACGCCTCCAGCAAGGCCGCTGCCGATGCCCTCGTGCGCGACGCCGCCTCCGAGGACCTGCACACGCTCGTCCTGCGTCCGTTCAACCATGTAGGTCCCGGCCAGCGTCAGGACTTCGTGGTGTCCGCCTTCAGCTCTCAGATCGCCCGCATCGAACACGGCCTGCAGGATCCTATCCTGCATGTGGGCAACCTCGACGCCCAACGAGATTTTCTGGATGTTCGCGACGTGCTCGACGCATACGTTCGGGTCGTGCACCGCGGCCACGACCACCCGGGAGGCACGGTCTGGAACCTGTGCACGGGTCGGCCCGTCACCATCCAATCTGTTCTGGACGACTTGCTCGCCCTCTCGCCCGCGGATATCGAAGTCCGGATCGATCCCGATCGCCTGCGACCGTCCGAAGTCCCGGTTGCTCTGGGGGATGCTTCGGCGGCACGGGCAGATCTGGGCTGGAGACCGTCGACCCCATGGTCCAAGACTCTGGCTGGTGTCCTTCATTACTGGCGCGAGTACAGCCGGCCCTGATCCATACGCTCAATCGTTTGTCTTTGATGAGAAATAACCAACACCGAATGGTGTTGGTTCAAAGCGTTGTTCATCTCCAGCCGACCATGAAGATACTTCGGAAAACCCAATCACCGGTAGGTGAGTGATACCTACTTCTATATCGATAAGCGAGTATAGAGAGCTGTCAGACCCGCTCTCCGGAGACTGTGTTCTTGAGACGTTCGACGTCTGTGTCGACCATCAACTGAACGAGTCCTGCGAAGGTGATCTCGGGCTTCCAACCCAGCTTCTCATTGGCCTTCGAACAATCACCGAGCAGGAGATTGACTTCAGCGGGACGGAAGAACTTGGGATCGATCTCCACATGCTTCTGGTAATCCAGACCGACGTGGCTGAAGGCGATTTCGCAGAACTCCCTGACCGAGTGAGTCTCGCCGCTGGAAATCACATAGTCGTCGGGAGTGTCCTGTTGGAGCATCAGCCACATCGCACGGACGTAATCCTGCGCGAAGCCCCAGTCTCGCTTGGCATCGAGGTTGCCTATGAACAGCTTGTCCTGAAGTCCCAGCTTGATGCGGGCCACGCCGTCGGTGATCTTGCGCGTCACGAACTCCAGGCCTCTACGGGGCGATTCGTGATTGAACAGAATGCCCGAAACGGCAAACATGTCGTAGCTCTCACGGTAGTTCACTGTGATGTAGTGACCGTAGCATTTGGCCACGCCATAGGGACTGCGAGGATACAGGGGTGTAAGCTCGGTCTGCGGTATTTGCTGAACCTGACCGAACATCTCGCTGGAGGAAGCTTGGTACATGCGAATGGTTGGATCGACCATGCGGATGGCCTCGAGTACACGGGTTACCCCTAGTGCAGTCACATCGCTGGTCAGGATTGGTTGCTTCCATGAAGTAGGAACGAACGACTGAGCCGCCAGATTGTAAATCTCATGGGGACGGGTCTCGGAAACCGCAGCAATCACAGAGGTCTGGTCAGTCAGATCCGCCTGGACAAAATTCAAACGTTCCTTGATATGGCTGACGCGCTCGATGGTCTCTGTGCTGGTTCTACGCACGATACCATGGACTTCGTAGCCCTTTTCCAGGAGCAATTCGGCGAGATAGGAACCGTCTTGTCCGGTGATCCCGGTGATCAACGCACGGCGAGTGTTGTTCTCAATCATATCAAGCCTTTCGCGACTTATTGGGCGCCAAGTCATCATGCTCGTGACGCTCCCAAACAGTCACCAGAAAGTCAGAATATCTTCGGCTACAGGTGACATCATCCACTTGAATCTACGACACATTTTCCGAATGAAACAATATCGGAACCAGCTCTAAGAATCAAAGAGTTCGTTGACCATCATAATATCGGCACTCTTATGTATGATGGGGGTGGGCCTGAGTCCACCCCCTTCGTCCGTCGTGGGCCGCCGGGCGAACGCGGCCGAGCGGGCTGGGGTACCAACCCGCCTTCGACGGAAAGCGCACCTACTGCCGGATGGCCTCGATCTCCAAGGAAACCGTCACTTCGTTGCCCACCGCGACGCCTCCCTTATCGAGAGCGTTGTTCCAGGTAATGCCGAAATCACCCCGGTCGATGACGCCCTCGGCCGAGAAGCCGATCCGGTGATTGCCCCAGGGGTCGTCTACCGAACCGTTGTATTCCAACTCCAGTTCGACCGACTTGGTGACCCCGTGCAGAGTCAGATCGCCCACCAATGTCCAATCATCACCGTTCGGCTTTACTGCCGTTGTGACGAAGGTCATCGTCGGGTAGGTCTCGGCGTCGAAGAAGTCGGGGCCGCTCAGGTGTGCGTCGCGCTTTTCGTCGGAAGTGTTGACCGACGCCATCTGAATAACCGCACCGGCGGACCAGTCGGCCGGGGCGCCCTCTTCGAATTCGACGCTGCCCTCGAAGGTGTCGAACGTTCCGCGCACCTTGCTGACCATCATATGCTTCACCTTGAAGCCCACGCTGGAATGGGAGGCGTCGATGGTATAGGTAGCGGCTTGGACGGCCCCGCCCAGAAGCAGGGCTGTAGCCAGAATCAAAAATGTGATCTTGCGCATGGTCTCTCCTGTCGCACGGCCGAAGCCGCTGGTTCTAGTCGTCTTTGGTGTACAGTTTATGGACTCCGTCGCAGAACGGAGCTTCTTTGGTCATCTTGCACTGGCACAGGGCGACACGGCGCGGCTCGGCCATCTGGAAGATGGACGGCCTGAAATCGGTGCCCGCATGAGCGCCGTCACAGAAAGGCTGTTGGGTCGACAATCCACACGTGCAGTAGGCATAGGAGCCCTCTTCTAGGTCGAGGACTGCAGGGCGGACATCGGCGATTCTCGGTTTGTCCATGAACGACTCCTCTGTATTTACTTGTTGTAACAAGCATCTACAAGACTAAGCGTGATGTTCCCGTTCGGCAAGCCCCCCGAGGCTTGTTTTTGCACCTGGCCGTTGTTCCGACCGGCGGGGCGCTGTAAGCTGAAGGAAACACGGAGGAACCATGTCGATCCGCCTGCGCACATTCACCGTCATCCTGATCGCCGCCCTGCTGCCGCTGATCCTGCTGGGGGTCGCTCTGCGTCGAACCGCCGGCGAAGGGATCGTCACCCTCGACGAGCAGCGTGTCGATGCGTTGGTGGGCGTGCTTGATCAGCGCATCCGGGCCCGTGACATCGAACTCCATGACCGACTCGCCGCCCTGCGCGATGTGGCCGCCGACGATCAGGGCCTGGCTCTTGCCGTAGCCGGCCTGCGAGAGCGCGCGGCCTGGCCCGAAGAATTCGTGGCCCTCTCACGACGACTGGCGGGCCTGGATCTCCTGGTGCTTCTAGGTGGCGACGGCCACCCCATCGCCTCCGCGGCGGCGGACCCTGCCTGGACCAGCGAATTCGACGGCCGGGGAGTACGCGGGGCCCTGCGCGGTGTCGAAGGCGGCCTGGGCCTGCTGTCCCTCGGCGACGCCCTCGCCCTCGTGCGCCTCGACTCCCTCCGGATCGCCGGGGAACTCCTCACCCTGATCGGCGGCAGAGCGGTGACCACCACCGGGTTGGCCGAACTCTCGGGTGGAGATGTTTCCTTGTCGCTCGTTTACCACGGCGGCGCCCTGAGCACCGACGCCGACCTCCGCGATATTCTCGAACAAGCAGGACAAGATCGTCTATCTTCCCCGGAATTCCTGGTTCCCCAGGACGTCTACTTGGTCCGCGCCGTTTCGTTTCCCAGGGTCCGGTCCGCGACCAACGCCATACGTCCCACACCGCTCCCCCTGGTCCCGGCCACACTGCTGCTGACCCATCCGCTCCGTGGCCGGGACGACCTGCTCGCCGCCATCGATCTGCGCTTCGCAGCGATCACCGTGGCGGCGGTGCTGCTCGCCGTGCTCGCCGCCACCCTGTTGGCCACCCGTCTGACCCGTCCTCTGCGCGACCTTGCCGGTCGTGCCGAATCGCTGGACCTCGACCACCTCGACATCGACTTTCCCAGTGAATCGAACGACGAGGTCGGCACACTCGCCTCCGTTCTCGAATCCATGCGCATCCGCTTGCACAACAGCGTGGATAGGCTGCGTGCCACGGAGCGCCGAGCCCTGCTCGGCGACCTCGCCCGTCAGGTCAACCACGATCTCCGCAACGGTTTTCTGCCTATACGAAACGTGATCCATCACCTCGACCGCGTCGCCCGTGATGAACCGGAAAAGCTCCCCGAAGTGTTCCTGGAGCGCGAACGCACTCTGGAGATGAGCCTGGCCTACCTCGAAAAGCTGGCTGTGAGCTGGACCCGCCACGCCCAACAGCGTGATCCCGTTCTGCACGACGTACGCGCCACCGCCGCCGCCCTCGCCGACCACTATCGCGGCAGGCTATTGGTCCGCACCTCCGAAGAATGCTTGATGGTGAAGGCCGACCCCGTGGCCCTGCGCCGCATCCTCGAAAACCTCTTGCGGAACGCCTTCGACGCCACCGCCGTAGGCGATGCCCCCGACGCCGCCGTCCATCTCGAACTCGGCCGCGACGACGATGGCCGTGTGCGACTCTCAGTCCACGACACCGGCGAGGGCATGACCGAGAACGAGCAGGCCCGCGCCTTCGACATGTTCCACACCACCAAACCCGGCGGCACCGGCCTGGGCCTGTCCATCGTACGCAGGCTGGTGGGCGATCTCGGCGGCGAGCTCGCCATGACCAGCGTGAAGGGCGCCGGGACGACCGTCACGGTGCATGTGCCCGCAGCCCTCGAAGAGGTCTCCCCATGAGCCGACTGTTGATCGTGGACGACAACCCCGCCCTGCGTGAACAGTACGCCTACGATCTGGCCCGCCTCGGCGGTCACGAGGTGCTGCAGGCCGCCGACGGCGCCGAGGGACTCCGCGTCCTGGAAACCGAACCGGTCGACTGCGTGGTACTCGATCTGGAAATGCCGGGCATCGACGGCTTCGGCGTGCTGCGCGGCCTGCGCGAAAAGGAGATCGACGTGCCGGTAGTGGTCTACACAGGCACCGGCGACTTCGACCGCTGCATCCGCGCCGTGCGTCTGGGCGCCTATGGTTTCGTGGACAAGGACGAGCCTGTGGAACGGGTGGCCCAGGAGATCGCCAACGCCCTGGAGCACGGCCGCCTGGCCGCAGAAGTGGCGAGCCTGAGGCGCCGCTTGGGCGACGGCTCCGGCATGATCGGCGACAGCACCGCCATGGACGATCTACGGGCGCGAATCGCCAAGGTCGCGCCCATTCCCAGTCCCGTGCTGGTGCTGGGCGAGAGCGGCTCGGGCAAGGAACTGGTGGCCCGCGAGCTGCACCGGCTCGGAGCGCGGCCCAAGGGACCGTTCACGGCTCTCAACTGCGCTTCGCTGCCAGAGAACCTGGTCGAGAGCGAACTCTTCGGACACGAGCGAGGAGCATTCACCGGAGCCGACCGGCTGCGACGCGGAGCTTTCGAGACAGCCAGGGGCGGCACCCTGTTCCTCGATGAGATCGGCGAGCTGCCCCCCGCGGTGCAGGCGAAGCTGCTGCGCGTGCTCGAGACCGGCGAGTTCTCGCGTCTGGGCGCCACCGCGACCCTGAAGGCCGACGTGCGCGTGCTGGCCGCCACCCACCGCGACCTCGACGGCGACGTCGCCGCCGGCCGCTTCCGCGAGGACCTCTTGTACCGCCTCAACGTGCACGTGCTGACGGTGCCGCCGCTGCGCGACCGTCCCGAGGACGTGCCCGCCCTCGTCGACCATTTCGTGCGCACGACCTGCGAGCGGTTCCGTTGTCGGCACAAGACCGTTTCAGCGGAAGCCATGGCGCGGCTGCAGATCCACAGATGGAGCCGAAACAACGTGCGCGAGCTGCGCAACACCGTCGAACGCATGGTCCTGGCAGCGGACGGGTCCGAGATCCTGCCGCGGGATCTGCCTGGCGAGATCGGATCGCCGGCCGGCGTGGCCGGAGCCGCCTCCAGCAACGGGCCTGCGGTCCGCACGTCCGGCGGCACCCTCCAGGAACTTCGCGGCGAGGCCGAGCGCGTGATCGTGCTGGCCGCCCTCGAACGCAACGCATGGCATCTGACCAACACCGCCCGCGAGCTGGGCCTCGCCGACCATGCGAGCCTGAGCAAAGTCATCAAGAGGCACGGCCTCAAACGTCCTTGAACCGGGAGACCGCCATGATGCGCCTCGTCGCCGCCCTGTTGCTGCTGACCGCCCTTAGCGCCGCCGCTGCCGACATCCCCGCCCTCGAGCAGGAGTTGCGCGCCGTCGAGACCGCCTTCGCCCAGACCATGGGCGACCGCGACCACGACGCGTTCCGCACTTTCCTGGCCGACGACGTGGTCTTCACCGACGAGAGCCACCGACTCGACGGCCCCGAAGCCGTCGCCGCGGCATGGGCGCCGTTCTTCGAGAACGAAGCCGCACCGTTCTCTTGGTCGCCGGAGCTGGTGGTCGTTGTCGCGGGCGGGGAGCTGGGACTGACGTCGGGGCCTGTGTTCAACGCGGCCGGTGAACGCGTCGCAACGTTCAACTCGGTCTGGCGACGCGAGGCCGCGGGCTGGCGCATCGTTCTGGATCGTGGTTGCGGCTGGTGCGAGTGAACACCGGAACGACTTCGAGATGATTCATTCGTCGCTCGGTTCGTGATATCATCAGGGCGATCGCTGTTCGATCCTATTCCATATCCTTGCAGGAGGTTCTCATCATGAGAACGATATCGCTCGTGTTTCTTCTCCTGATAGGTCTGATCCTCTCGAGCGCGCCGAACGCCGCGGCCCAGGACGTCAACTCCCTCGACGTGACCGCCGTGTATACCGGCGAGCAGGTCCTTGTGACCATTGACATGGACATCATCACCGAGCTGCCGGCCGATTGGGTGGGCTGGATCGTGGAGAGGTCCGTGTACGGTGAATGCGCCGAGACCGCCGAGGTAACCTCTGTGATCCCCTTCCCCAGCGGGCCGGCCCAATTCACCCTGTTCAACATACCGTCGCGTCCCGATCTTCTGCAAAAATACCGCGTCAAAGCCGTCGATGAAGCCGGGGCTCGCCACTACCTGAGCCTGCCCCTCTTCCCACCCGGTTACTACTCGTTCGGCTATGCCCTCAGACCCAACACGCCTCTGGCCCGTGGTACGATTACCGACCTGGGCTGGACCCTGGGCATAGACACATGCCCAGGCCTTTGCTGGGAGTGGGTCTCCTTCTTGAGCGGCGACGTCACCGGCCTCGACGAGCTGGTCGGGACAGGCGCCGTCGTGGAGCTCTACGGACAGATCGACTGCAACTTCGAAGGGCCGTACGTGACCGTCGAGAGCTGGGCGCTTGAGACCGATTGCGGGACCGTCGGCAACGAATCGGCAAGCTGGGGCGAGGTCAAATCGCGCTGGAGATAGGCGCGGCCTGTTCGGGTAATCGTGTCCATCCCGACACAATTCATTGTGTCCCGGTGGACACGATTTTTTTCTTCCCTCTGGCTCCATTCCACCTTGCGATGACATAACGTATTACCCTTCATAATATTAGAGAGTTCTCTGGTGGGACTGTTTTCTGGTCCCCTCCTTGCGCTGAGCGGAGCATCACATTGCCCCGACCCCAGCGGAAGGAAACGCCATGACCACCGAAAAGACCACCCGTTCCCCCCGGGCCCTGCGCTTCGCCGAAGCCGGCATCCTGTTCGTCCTGATGCTGGCGATCGTAGTGACCATCGGCGTGAAGATGGGCAACGACAAGCCCGTAGCCGTGACCGCCGTCGAGCGTCCTGACAATGCCGCACTCGCCGCCGCGGTGATCGAGGCCCGGCAGGAGGCCGCGTCGGCCGAGACCGTCGCCGCGCCCACCCCCGAGACCTTCGTCGCCGATGAACAGCCCGTCGCCGCCGACCCCCTCGCCCGTTACGCCACCGCCACCCCCGCGGTGATCTACCAGGACGGCGAGGCGGCCTACTACGACCGCGACTACGACTCCGCCGCGGACCTCTTCACGCTCTACACCGAGCAGCGTCCCGCCAACGCCTGGGGCCACTACATGCTCGGACTGGCCCTGTGGAAGTCCGGTGCCGTCGTCGAGGCCGAGACCGCCCTGGCCGTCGCCATCGACCTGAAGCCCGACCACGTCAAGAGCCTGGTCAACATGGCCCGCGTGCGCCTCGAGCTCGCCCGCGCCGACGAGGCCCTCGCACCGGTTGAAGACGCCCTTTCCATCGATCCCGAATATACCGACGGGTACCGCGTTCTCGGCCGCGTCCTCCATACCCTGGGCCGCAGCGACGAAGCCCTGGACGCCTACCACGAGGCCCTCGCCCGCCGCTCGGACGACCCCTGGTCGCTGAACAACCTGGGCCTGATCCACCTCGAGATGGATGCGCCCGAGGCCGCCCTGGCCCCTTTGGCCCGCGCCGCCGAACTCGCCCCTGAAACGGCCGTGATCCTCAACAACCTAGGCATGGCCCTCGAACGCACCGGCCACGCCGAACAGGCCGCCCTGGCCTACGAGGTCGCCGCCGACGCCGGCCACGCCAAGGCCGACGTGAGCCTGGCCCGCCTCGAGGCCTTCCTGGCCGACGGCGGAACCGCCGGCGAGACCCTGGACCTGGCTGCCCTGGCCGCCTCCTTCGAGGCCCTGCCGCGCTACGCCGCGGAGTCGGCCGGCATCAATGGTGTCGTGGATGACGCGCCCGATTCCACGATGAGCGCCGATGCCGACTCCGCGGTCGTGGCCGACGAGGAACCGACGGCGGTGGCGTTGGGGGATGGCGGGTTGTAGAACTTGCAGCCCCTCACATGAGCGAGGCCCCTCAGGGATGAGGGGCCTCGTTCCGTCTCAAATCGGGGATATCATTGGCTTCAACTGCAAAGGCGGTTGGCTGAACAATTACCCTGTAGGCTGTCCGGCCCCGCGCCTTCGGTACCATGAAACGATGAACAAGATTCCGAGGACAAAAAGCGGGACTCCCATGACAACTGCGTTCCCGGTATCCTCCAGCGATACAAACAGGCTGAGGTACCACATCCCGGCCCACCACAGGACGAAGATCACTCCCCCGATGCGCTCGTCCAGCCAGACCGTGGCATATCCAATGAGGAACAGAAGAAACAGGAGTTTGACAACAATAGGCTCGGAATGGCCCGAACCGTAAGACCCGCTGACGAGGAAAAGGACATACAACAATCCATAAATGGAGGTCATCACCAGGAGTTTGTTAGAACGGCGGTTACGCGACTTCCTGAGGGGCTCATGGAGCATGGATCCTCCCTTCCTCCAAGGAGGCAAAAACTCGAGAGTAAGGCACAGGACGCTGTTCGCACTGCCCGAGCTAGCGATAAATGGTCTTGATCTCGCTCCAGGACTGCTGCTCCGCCCCCAACGGACACCACATATTGATGATCGTCCACCCCGACCCGAAACAGCCGCCGTTGATGTCGAAGGGGATCAGATGGCCCGCGTCGCTGCCCGAAGCGTAGCCGGCGCTGTCGGGAAAGGAGACCGAACCGGGGAACGGCGTCACCAGGAACTCAACAATGTCGAACGGCGCCATGATGAATCCCGTCCAGGTTGCCAGCAGAACCGTCGGCGCCGAGGGGAGCGCCAATTCGAACAGCCCAATACCTACCTGGAACAACCCGGCCGAGCCATCGGTGACATTCAGCCCTCCTGAGACGGTCCAGGACGGAGCAGCCACGCTGCCAGTGGTGATCACGGCGCACTCCCAGCCCGAAATGCCCATCGGATCGGTGATGTTCGTAGCAAGCAGGTAGGCAGTCACCTGCTGGAAAGGAACACTGGTCTGGGTTTCGTAGGCCGTTCCGCCCGGGTCGAAATACAGGCCGAGACCATCTGGGTCGGGATGGATCTGAGCCGAGGAGGAAACAGCCAGAAGACATATCAACACGACACATAGGATCATCTTCATGGGATTCTCCTTCAGATGGTGGCTTGTGGATTTGAAACCATTTTATCATATCAGCCAGCCATCCCCGATTTTCTTTTGGTCCCAGCTCCCCAGTTGCTAGATTCCCGTCGTAACCTTGCGTTTTCCCCCTTCGAGCCAGGAGCGCCGACATGGCCGACCAGTCCTTCAACGCCTTCGCCATGGCCCAGCGGCAGTTCGACCGCGTGGCCGAGATGCTCGGTCTCGACGAGGCCGCCCGTGCGCTGCTGCGCAACCCGGACCGCGAATTCCACTTCAACATCCCGGTGCGCATGGACGACGGCTCGGTGACCGTGTTCCGCGGCTTCCGCGTGCAGCACAACGACGCCCGCGGCCCCTGCAAGGGCGGCATCCGCTTCCACCCCCAGGAGACCGTCGACACGGTCCGCGCCCTGGCGACCTGGATGACCTGGAAATGCGCCGTGGTGAACATTCCGCTGGGCGGCGGCAAGGGCGGCGTGATCTGCGACCCGCACCACCTGTCGATGCGGGAGCAGGAGGGCATCTGCCGCGGCTGGGTGCGCCAGGTGGGCCGCGCCATCGGACCGGTGCAGGACGTGCCCGCCCCCGATGTGATGACCACCGGGCAGCACATGCTCTGGATGATGGACGAATACGAGAAGATGAACGGCGGCCACTTCCCCGGCATGATCACCGGCAAGCCCCTGGGCCAGGGCGGCAGCGAGGGCCGCACCGAGGCCACGGGTTACGGCGTCGTCTACACACTGCGCGAGGCGCTGCTCCGCAAGAGCATTGACATCGCGACGACCACCGCGTCGGTGCAGGGCTTCGGCAATGTGGCGCAGTTCGCCATCGAGGCATACACCAACCTCGGCGGCAACGTGGTCTGCGTATCGAGCTGGGATCAGGGCGACCAGTGCAGCTACACCTTCAAGCGCGACTCCGGCGTCGACCTCGACGAACTGCGCAGCATGACCGACCGCTTCGGCGGCATCGACAAGACCAAGGCCACCGCCGCCGGCTACGAGGTGCTCGACGGCGGCGCCTGGATCGCCCAGGACGTCGACATCCTCATGCCCTGCGCCCTGGAAAACCAGGTCAACGCCGAGACCGTGCTGAAGGTCTCCGAACGGGTGAAGTTCATGGCCGAAGGCGCCAACGGGCCGACCACACCCGAAGCCGACGAGGTCCTCGCCGCGAAGAGCGTGTTCGTGATTCCCGACTTCCTGTGCAACGCGGGCGGCGTGACCTGCTCCTACTTCGAGCAGGTGCAGTGCAACATGAACTACTTCTGGCCCAAGGACGAGGTGCTCGAACGTCTCGACTCGATCATGACCAAGGCGTTCCATGCGGTGACCGACCTCGCGGAGCAGCACGGCGTGATCATGCGCGACGCCGCCTATATGATCGCCATCCAGAGGGTCGCCGAAGCTTGTCGGTTGAGGGGGCTCGTATAGGTTCTGCTGGGGATCGGGATGGAAAGACAGAGCGCTCCTGGGCCGAACTTCTCCTAACGTCCCAGGAGCGCTCTGTCTTTCCATCTCGACCTCCGGGATTGGCGATCCGACACCGAAGAACGCATCCGGCCGCGCGATCCGGCATGGTGGGTACGTTACGGCCGGGTCGTCGACGAGTACGAGACGTCCCTGTACGACAGGCCGAACCTGAGGAAGATCTCCACGACGCCGACGGGGCTCCTGCTCGTCGAGAGTTCACCTGAGCCAGGCTCGGACGAGTCCGTCTACCGGTTGGTGACCATCGAGGGCGAAATCTTGAGCCGTGTCGATGTCGCCGCTTCTCAAGTGCATCTGTCCGATCACTTTCTGCTCTTCATCACCGATGACGATGAGGATATCCCTCAGGTCCACGCTGTCGCCAGACCGTCGGATGATGTCACTGCGATGGCCCGACTGCTTGAAATCGTGGAGTCCGAGTAGATACTTCGTCCGGGCACGGGAGACCGCGGTTTCAGCCCCTTGATGGACTGGCTCCCGGACCTGCTCGAAAGGCCCGCCCCCTCTCCCGCCTGGTGACTTCGTACATGTTTCCACGAAGTCGGAGATGGACAGACAATGCGCTCCTGGGACGTCAGGAGAAGTTCGGCCCAGAAGCGCATTGTCTTTCCATCTCCGAGTCCGAGGAATCCCCCACGAACTCCTCAGGCGAGATAGGCGAGCGCCTCGCCGCCCTCCCCGTCCATGATCACTTCTAGGTTCCGGCCGTTCGCCACGGCGGGCACGTGGATCACGCGCACGACGTCGGTCAAGGACGCCCGGTTCGGGAGGATGTCGGCCAGGGCGTTGGGGCTGTCGCGGAGGAAGTCCTCGTTGAAGAGGTTGCCCGGCTCGTCGGGATACAGGGGCAGGTAGCTGATCTCGGCCTCGACCAGATCCTGGAAGAAGTGGGTGCCGAACGACACGTCTGGCACGTAGCTGCCCTTGCGTCGGGCGACCTCCACGAGCATACGGGCGTGGTTGATGTCGGCATAGTCCACGCGCACGCCCAGCTTGATGTCGCCGCGGCTGCCCCAGCGTCCCGGGCCCATGAGGATGAACCTGCGGTGCGGCAAGGTGCGGTTGAGTTCGCCCACGGTACGGCCGACGGCAAGGAGGTCCTCGTAGGTGGCCAGGCCGTCATAAGCGTCGAAGGGGATATAGACGACGTATTCGATGTCGTGGACCTGGCAGGTCTGCACAAAGCGGGCGGCGCTGAAGACCTTGTCCGCTTCAGGGATGTTGGTGGGCACTGCGACGCGAGCCTTCTCACCGCCGCGACTCTGTGGCCGGCACTGCAGGATGTAGAGCCTTTCACCGTCGTGGGCGAATTCCACATCAACGGGCACGCCCCAGACTTCGCCGAGGACGTCGAGGATCTCCTTCATCTCCCTGGCGAAGGCCGTGCGTTCGAGCAGGCCGTCGAAGGTGATGGCCAGGTCCTTGGGATCGACGTTCATCAGGATGCCCACAGCGGGCATGAGCTGGCCGTCGCGCCAGATGGAGAACACGTGCTGGGTGCCGGGGTAGCGGTTTCCCGCCTCGGCCATCACGTCGGCCACGGACACCGTGTCGAACTTGTTCAGTTCGAGGTCGATGACGTCCATGTGGGTTTGGCTGTAGCGCACGATCTCTTCGGGGTGCACGGCGGTGCGCAGGCTGGGCTGGCCCGGGCTGAAGAGCTTGGGATAGTCGTCACCCACGCGGTCCACGGCGCGGGTGCCCAGGCCGGCGACCACACGCACCATGCCGTCCTCGCGCTTCAGGCGCGGCGACCAGAGGTAGTCGTTGGACCCAAAAGCCACCCCGGCGAAGGCCGGCAGCCAGTAGCGTCCCATGCGCTGGCCCACGACCGGCTGGATGATGCAGGCCATTTCCTCGCGGAAGTCGAGCAGGCCTCGTTCGGTGCGGTACTGCACTGCATCGGGATTGAAGATGCTGGCGTAGACCTGGGAGATCGCCTGCAGCAGCTCGGCCATGCGTTCGCGCAGGGTGCCCTGGTTGGCCAGGAACAGGCTCACGTATTTGCCGCAGAACGCCGAGCCGAGGCGATCCTCGAGCAGGCTGCTCGAACGCACCACCAGCGGCACCTCGCCGAGGGTCTTGAGCAGGACCGAGAGGCGGCGTACGACGTAGTCCGGGAAGCGGCCCGTGCGGTAGAAGCGACGCATGATGTTGTATTCGCGGCGCAGGTCTTCGTTGTCGCGGTACTTGATGTTGGTCACGTCGCCCAGGCCGTTGGCCTTGAGGAAGTCGAAGATCACGTCGGAGCGGATGTAGTAGGTCAGCGGTGTGCGGAAGTCGCCCACAGGGCGGCCCTCGCGGCGGGCCTTGGTCAGAGCGTCGTGGGCCAGGATGAAGCCGGCCGCCTTGCCGCCCAGCTTGCCGAGGCCGCGTTCGGGACCGATGACCCTGGAAATGATCTCGGAGAAGTCCCGGATCGTCAGGATGTTCTTGGCGATCTTGAGGAACTCTAGCTGGTCGGAGAGCAGACGACGGATCAGCGAGACCCGAGTGCCCATGGCGTCGGAAAGGGTGAGCGACGAGCCGCCGATAGGCATCTTGGAGAACTCGAGGGTTTCGCGACGGATCTCCTCCCAGGAGGAAAAGGGATCGTCGGCCATCTCGGCCAGGCGCAGGGCCAGGTCCTTCTTGATGGCCATGATGATCAGGTCGTTGATTTTAACATCGGACCAAAGGTCGGCGGCGCGGTCGCGCACGATGGCGCGCAGGGCCTCGATCTGTTCGCTGCCCAGGGAGGGCTCGGGGCGGTTGGGGTTCGACCAGTGGATGAAGTCGACGTCGCCGACCACGCGCTGGACCTCGGCCTCCATGTCCTCCATGGTCATCAGGCCTTCTTCGAGCAGATGCAGCAGGAAGTGCCGGATGATCTTCTCATAGAGGACCGGTTCCTCGGCCCTGTAGAAATCGAGCTGCTCCCGCCAGGTGGGATCGCGTCCCAGGTCCGGAGTCCGGTCCGTCATGCCGCCGTCCTTCCCGCACGGATCAGGCTTCGGGCTAGGCCTTCCTGGCCGTCGTTTTCTTGGCCGTCGTTTTCTTGGTCGTCGTCTTCTTGGCGGGGGCCTTCTTCGCCGGAGCCTTCTTCGTCGTCGTCTTCTTGGCTGTCGTCTTCTTGGCCGTCGTCTTCTTGGCGGGGGCCTTCTTCGTCGGCTTCACGGCGGTCGTCTTCTTGGTCGTCGGCTTCTTGGCGGGGGCTTTCTTCGCCGGAGCCTTTTTCGTCGCCTTCTTGGCGGACTCTGCGGAAGCAGGCGGATTCACCGACGGCACCGGTGTCGACTGTGCTGCAGAAGCCTCGCGGCCGGCGGCAGCGGAGGCTGCATCGGCTCTGGTAGCCGAAGAGGACGAAGAACGACGGCGGCGGCCGCGCGTCGTTTTCTTCTTCGTTTCGGGAGAGGTGCCCGACGTCGAAGGCTCGCCTTCAACTGCAGCGGCCTCGGTGGTGCCTGTTCCATCTTCGGCGACGGGGCGGTCGTCGCCCTTGCCACGACGTCGACGACGACGTGAAGACTTGCGCGTCGCAGCCGCCGGCACATTCGGAGTGGCTTCACCACCCAGACGAGTGACGACGAACGACCCACCGGCGCGCTCATCGCGCTCTATCGTCAACAGGCCATATGCCATGGCCTCTTCGAGCAGATCGCTGAACGACGAGAAGCCCCAGGCCCGCTCGCTGAAGTCGGGCTTCTTGCGCTTCATGGTGTCCTTGATCAGCGACGAGTAGAGGACGCCCTTGTGCTCGTGGAGCAGGCCCTCGATGGTCTCGACCACCAGGTTGAAGAGCTTCTTCTTGTCCGAGGGCACGTCGTCCATCTTGACGGTCTCGATGCGGACCGGGCTGCGGACAAGGTCGTCGTAGAAGATGAACTCGTCGCAGTTGTTGATGAGCAGCTCGCTGGTCGAGCCCTTCACGCCCATGCCGATGACGGCCTTGTTGTTTTCACGCAGCTTGGAGACCAGGGGAGAAAAATCGGAGTCGCCTGAGATGATCACGAAGATGTCGATGTGGTCCTTGCTGTAGCACAGATCCATGGCGTCGACGACCATGCGGATGTCGGCGCTGTTCTTGCCGCTCATGCGCGTGCTCGGCACTTCAATCAGTTCGATGGCGGCGCCGTGCAGGTCGTTCATGTAGTCCTTGTAGTAGCTCCAGTCGGCGTACGCCTTCTTGACGACGATCTTGCCCTTTTCGAGCAACCGGCCGAGAACCACGCCGATATTGAACCGTTGGCGCGCATCGCGGGCGCCGATGGCCACGTTGTCGAAATCCAGGAATAGGGCGAGATTGGGTTCCCTTGACTGGCTCATGGTTCCTCCGGTGCGTCGAAAGGCGGGCCGACACGGCCCGCTGTATGCCTTGCGGAACATAGCTCCCGCCCCGTACCGCCCGCCACAGGAATCTTGGGCCCCGAGGCGACCGGTGCTACCATGACCGGAACGACGACCCCCACCCGGACCAGGAGCGATCCATGCCCGAGACCATGTCCGCCACCGACCTCGCCCGGCTCGTTCGCCGTGTGTTCCAGCCCACGAGCGCAGACACCGGCCTGGCCGTGATCGTCGATCTGCCCGACGTTCGTCTTCCCGACAACGACGATTGGCATACCCGGCGCACGATGGCCGCCGCCTGGGCCGCCGAACTCGAATCCGTGGCCTCCGACCTGGGCCTCCAGCGCGTTACCCTGGCCTGGTACCCCAACGTCGGCGGTAACAACGCCGACCTGCCGACCCTTTGCACGCCTGCGACGCCCGGAGTGCGTCTCGATCATGCCGACGATCTCGCCGGCCGCGCCACCCTCTCCTTTGCGGATCTCTTCGCCGAACACAGCCTGATCATGGCCCCCACGGAGCTTTCGGCCACGGCGCCGCTGAAGGTGGCCGCCCGCGAACATGCCATGCGCGCAGCGACCATGCCCGGCTTCCTGCCCTCGATGATTCCCGCCCTGCGCATCGATTACGGCGAAGTGAACCGCCGCGTCGACCTGTTCAAGGAGCTGGTGGACGCGGCGACCGGAGCCGATATCGTGTTCAGCGTCGCCGCTCGCGAATGCCGACTCCATCTCGACCTCCGCCACCGCACCGGCCACGCCTCGGGAGGCCTGTTCCCCACCAACGGCGTCGCGGGCAACCTCCCGTCCGGTGAAACCTATATCGTGCCCTACGAAGGGGAAATCGCGGGCGACCCCAGCCGCACCGCCGGTGAGTTGCCGGTTCAGCTCGACGGCGAGGTCGTCATCTACCGCATCGCCGAGAACAAGGCCGTCGCAGTGCTCACAAATGGCCCAATGAGCGATCAGGAGGCCGCTGCCATCGCCGCCGAACCCGCCTACGCGAACCTTTCGGAGCTGGGCCTGGGCGTCCTGGGCGATTTCGGCCTCAAACCCACCGGCACGATCCTGCTCGACGAAAAACTCGGCCTGCACATCGCCTTCGGCCGCAGCGATCACTTCGGCGGCATGGTCGGCCCCGGCGACTTCAGCTCCGCAGACGCCGTCGTGCATATCGACCGGGTCTACATTCCCGAGGTCCAGCCCGACGTGACGGTGGTATCGCTGACCTTCGCCATGCCCGACGGTCCCCGCGAAGCCATGCGCGACGGCGCCTGGACCGGAGTGTTCTAGGTGGACTACGTCGGCAAGATGTTCCGGCCGCCGAGCGAGGCCGACAGCCTGCTGCTCCAGGTCACGGTGGGCTGCAGCTGGAATCGCTGCACCTACTGCATGATGTACCGCGACGTTGATCAAGCTTTCCGGGTCAAGCCGTGGGACAAGGTGGCCGCCGATCTCGACGAAGCCGCCGCTGTTCCCTTTGCCATCCGCCGCGTGTTCCTGTGCGACGGTGACGCCCTTGTCCTATCTACCGATAAGCTCGCCACCATCCTCGAGGCCATCCGCAACAGGCTGCCTCAGGTGCGCCGAGTCGGCATTTACGGCGACGCCCGCAGCATCCTCCGCAAATCCGTCGCAGACCTCACTGCACTCAGGGAGCTGGGCCTGGGCATCGTGTACCACGGCGTCGAAAGCGGCGACGACGAGACCCTGCGCCGGATCGACAAGGGCTCGACGGCCGCCGAAGCCGTCGAGGCTGCGGCCCGGTTGCGCGAAGCCGGCATCCGGCATTCTGTGATCGTCATGCTCGGCATCGGAGGTGTCGAGCGCACCCGGGAACACGCCGAAGCGACAGCGGATCTGTTGACGGCCATGGACCCGCCCTACGTCGGCGCACTGACCACGACGGTGGTTCCAGGCTCTCCCCTCGCCGACGCCGAGGCGGTCGGAGAGTTCACGCTTCCCGACCCCTGGGGCATGCTCGCAGAGCTCGAGATCCTGGTGGACCGCGCCAGCCTCGGCCGCTGCACCTTCCACGCGAACCACGCCAGCAACTATCTGCCCCTGCGGTTGAACCTGCCGACGGATCGGGAGCAAGGCCTCGCAATGCTCCGTGAAGCCCTGCGCCGACGGGATTCCTCGCTTCTGATCCCGGAGTCCTGGCGCGGACTCTGATGCACGGCACGTCTGCCGCTTGACATCCCCGGTACTCGAACACGACAATGGGGCCGTTACGCACTCACCTGAAGGCGCCTTCGAGGAAGTCCGACGCTCATGACCGATCCCGACCGCACAATCAACGTCCTGATGGTGGACGACGAAGAGGACCTGGTCAGCCTCCTGTCCCAGCGCCTCAAAAAGCGTGGGATGGACGTGGTCACCGCCACTTCGGGTGCCGAAGCCCTGGCCGTTGCTGAACACCGTCAGTTCGATGTCGCCGTGGTCGACCTCAAGATGCCCGGTATGGACGGCGTCGAGGTCATGCAGAAGCTGCGGGCGGCCCAGCCCTTCATTCAGACCATCATGTTCACGGGCCATGGCACGACCGAATCGGCCCTGGAAGCCGGCAAGCTCAGCACCTTCCGCTACGTCATGAAGCCCTGCCCCTTTGACGAACTCGTCGACATCATCCGCGAGGCTCATCGCCGCAAGCGCACCGACCTGCGCCGTCTCTTCCAAGAGGAGATGCGCATCGCCATGAGGCAATCCTCGACCGCCAGCGATATCCTCGCCGCCGGCGAGCGTCTGCGGCAGAAGTATGAGCAGGACTGACCTCAACCCTCCGGTCGTTTCCCGCATCGCCCTGCTCGGCGGTGGTGAACTCGCAGCCGAATTGCTGCGCACGATCCGCGGCCTCTGCCCCTCCGGTGAACGCCTGAGCGTGATCGCAGTCTGCGATGCCGACTCCCGCTCCCCGGCACTCGAGGTGGCCCGCACCATCGGCGTACCCCACGTCGGGCGTCTGGCCGCCGAGGTGTTCGGACACAGCGACGTGGACGTGGTGCTCGATCTGCGCGACGTCGCTCATCCCGGATTCGGAGTCGAGGACATGATCCCCCGCGACGTGCAGATCCTGGGCCGTCAGGCCGTAGACCTCCTGCTCAACATGCTCGAACTGACCCGCGACAGCGAAGCCGCCCGCGCCCTCGACCTGGCCAAGCTGCAGGACACACGCGCGCGCCTGGACCAGTTCATGGAATTCGCTCCGTTCTCCATCTACATGAAGGATACCCAGCTCGAATACACGGCGATGAACCGTATGGCCCTCACGTTGCTCGGCCTGGAACACGCCGAGGTGCTGGGCAAAAGCGACTTCGACCTCTTTCCTTCGGCCGTCGCCCGACGCATCCACGCCCGGGAACAACGGGTCCTCGAAGACCTGCAACCCGCCACCTTCGACGGCGTGCTTCCGTTGCCGAACGGCGAGCGGATGTACTTCTCGGCCACGATCTTCCCCGTCGTCAGCGACGGTGAGCCCATCGCCTTGTTCGGCCTGATCGAAGACATCACCGAGCTGCACCACTCGACCCGCAAGCTGGTCCACCAGCGCGAGGAGCTCGTCGAAACAAGGGAAGAGCTACGGGGTATCCTCGAGAACAGTCTCGATATCATTTTCCTGACGCGACCCAACGGCAGCCTGATTTCCTACAACAACAGCGCCGAGGATGTCTTCGGCGAAGACCGCGATTCGGTGCTCCGGCTGCACATCCAGGACTTCGCCGTGGAGGAGGAAAGCCTGCTCGGCCTGGTGGACGATGCCCTGGAACATGGCCACGCCGCCGCATACGACGTGAAGCTGAAACGCCGGTCAGGAGGCGAGATGGTCACCAACATCTCGCTGACTCGGGTCAACGACCCCCTGGGCCGGCCGGTGGAGTTGGTGGGCATAGCCCGCAACATCACCGAGCGGCTCCAGCTGCAGGAGGACCTGATCCAGACAGAACGGCTGGCCGCCATCGGCAAAATGGCCGCTGGCGTGGCCCACGAAATCAACAACCCGCTGACGATCATCGAAGCCGTCGCCGGCATCATGGAGGATCTGCTCGACGAAAAGAGCGCCGAAGTGGACGAGGAGATCGCGAACACGCTGCGTGAGAGCATCGCCAAGCTCTATGTTCACACGCGACGCTGCACATCGATCACACACAACCTGCTGGGGTTCGCACGGCGTTCCGCTGGATCGCGGCGCATGGTTTCGGTGACGAGCCTGCTGGACCAGTCCCTCGATCTGCTCCGTCCCGAGGCCAATCGGCTGAGATTGCGCGTGTTGCGCCACTACGCGCGCAACGTGCCCGGCGTGCACACCGATTCGCAGTTGCTCGAGCAGATCTTCGTGAACCTGCTCAAGAACGCCATGGACGCCATCGAGGAGCGATCGCCAGAACAGGCGATCATCGAACTGAGCGTGTCGCTGTTGGAGGATCCCGGCGACGCCAGCATGAGCGTGGCCGCCACGGTCAAGGACAACGGCATCGGGATTCCCGACGAGAACCTCTCCCAGGTCTTCGATCTCTTCTACACGAGCAAACCCGCCGGCAAGGGCACCGGGCTGGGCCTGTCGATCGTCCACAACATCCTCAAGAAGCTCGGCGGCGAGATCCGCGTGGAGAGCGAGTACGGCAAGGGCTCGAGTTTCACGGTCGTCCTGCCGCTGAAAGCCGTCGGAGACGACGACACGGACGAAGGCTAGCGCCTGCGCACTCCCACGACGTTCGGCACCGGATAGGCGTCCCCCAACCGGGCCCCACCCACGATCCCGCCCACATACTCGTGCTCCTCGCCCCCCGCGTTCACGTAGAGCTGGGACGGTGGGCCGCCTTCCGTATACATGCAGCGTTCCAGGCCAAGCGGCTCAGCAAGCAGGCGATTGATCAAATCGTGAGTCGACAAGGGTCGAGCACAGAAAATCAGCAGGATACGGCCGGCGGCGTCGAGGCCGATGGCCGACGTGGCATGACGGCGCCTCTGCTGGGACCAGGTATTGTTCCGGTGGCAGGACACCATGCGAATGCCCTGCACAAGTGAGCCGTAAAGAGTGCGGATGGTGGCAAAATCCTCACAGGTGCGGTCGATGATCGCAACTCGGTCGACGTCGTCGGCGATGGGGTCGAAGGCCAGCACCGTGTTGTCCTTCGAAACGTAGGTGTTGTTGACGTGCTCGCGGGTGCGCATGAGCGAGACGCTCGTGCGGTAATCCTGCTGGTACATGCTCGCATTGATCGCAGCCACGAGATCGTGATCCCTGGCCCAGCTGCGGGCCGTGTTCAGTTCTCCTTCTCCGGGGGCCGTGGAATTGAGCAGCACCAGATCGAAGCGTTCGGGATCGATGCGCAGCACATGCAGAGCACGGTCGTCGTCGATCACGGAGAAGTCGGCCAGTTCGAGCCCCGGCTCGAGTGTGCGCCAGGAATCTCCTGCCGCCGCACACGACGCAGCCAGCAGAACCCCCAGGACTATTCTCAGTCCAGACCGTCGAGCCATGTCAGGATCTCCTCGGTACGCGACGTCATCAGCATAGGATCGCCACGCGACTCCACGTTCAGCCGCACGAGCGGTTCGGTGTTGCTCATCCTCAGATTGAAGCGCCAGTCGGCATGATCGACGGACAGGCCGTCGGTATGATCCACCAGCACGGCTCCCGGCGACCAGCGCTCCTCGGCGAGACGCAGTGCGGCCTCGGGCGAAGAGATGCGCCTGTTGATCTCGCCGCTCGCCGGATAAGCCCGCTGCATATCGCCGACCAGGGCCGAAAGGGGTTGACCGGTCACGCACATCTCCTGCAGCACGAGCAGCCAGGGAATCATACCACTGTCGCAGTACGCAAAGTCGCGGAAGTAGTGGTGGGCGCTCATCTCCCCGCCGTAGACGGCGTCTTCGGCGCGCATGCGCTCCTTGATGAAGGCGTGGCCGGTCTTGTTCATCATCGGCACGCCGCCGGCGGCGCGCACCACTTCGACTGTGTTCCAGGTCAGGCGCGGGTCATGAATGATGCAGGCGCCCGCCTCGAGGCGCAGGGCGGCACGGGCCAACAGACCGACCAGGTAATAGCCCTCGACGAAGGCACCGGTCTCGTCGAAAAAGAAGCAGCGATCGAAATCACCGTCCCAAGCCAACCCCACATCTGCCCCGTGTTCTCTCACTGCGGCTGCGGTGGCGGCGCGGTTCTCCGGCAGCAGGGGGTTGGGAATGCCGTTGGGAAAGGTCGGGTCGGGATCGTGGTGAAGTCGGATCATCTCGAAGGGAAGGTGCGGAGCCAGCAGGTCCACCGCGGGACCGGCGCAGCCATTGCCGGCGTCGGCGACGACCTTCAACGGCTTCATGGCTTTCACATCGACATAGGAGAGCAAATGTTCGGCATACTCGATCCTGATGTCCACGGTTCGGGTCGAGCCGCTCCTGGCAGCCGCGGGCAGATCTCCGGCTGCTGCTCTCAGGCCGATTTCGTGCAGACCCGTGTCTCCGCTCACCGGACGCGATCCCTCGCGTACCAGCTTCATCCCATTCCAGCCCAAGGGATTATGGCTGGCGGTGATCATCACGCCTCCCGCCAGTCCCAGATGTTGAACCGCGTGGTAGACCTGTTCGGTACCGCACAGTCCCAGGTCGACCACGTCGGCGCCGCCGGCGTTCAGGCCCTCGGCCAGGGCTGCGGCCAGCTCGGGGCTGCTGTCGCGGATGTCGCGGCCCACGGCGTAGGTGCCGAGGCCCAGTTCGAGGACGGCGGCGTGGCCCACCCGGCGGGCCAATTCGGCGTCAAGCTGATCGGGAACGCGGCCGCGGACATCGTAGGCTTTGAAACAGTCCGGAAGTGAGGTCATTCTGATTCCTCGTCTGAGGTTGATGTTGATTCGCGCAGGATGGTCACTTCGTCCCCCACGATCTCCAGCACCTCGACCGGCCCGCCGTAGTGGGCCGCCATCCCCGTGTCGATGCACCAGGCGCGGCCGCTGCAGTGGGCGGTCACCCCGGCGTCCTGAACCGTGTGGCCCATCACCATGCGTTCGACGCCCAGGCGATCCAGAACGGAGTCGAGAACAGCTGCGGCGCTGTCACCGGGAGCGTCGGAGTAGAGGCGGTTCCAGGTGGGGCTGCGGCTCGTGTGCACGCCGTCGGGAGCAGATCCTTCACCCAACAGCCAATTCCGCACTTCGATGTTCCAGAGCTCGATACCATGATCGACGTGCTCGGGCAACACCCCGCCGTGGACGAACACCGTCTCCCCAAGAATGAGGATCACGGGACGCTCGGCGAGTTTCCTGGCCATCGGACCACCCGGCCTGAACGCCGCCGCCCGACCGCGCTGCGCCTCGGGCAAGGCGGCCAGTTCCTCATCGACGGTGTACGGCGTGTCGGCATAGTCGGCGAATCCGTCTTCGGTCACGTAGCGGAAGTCCAGCCGGGCGTTCATCAGCTCGTGGTTGGCGTTGAGCAGGTGGACGGCACCGCCGGCCGCGGCTGCCTCGACTTGCAGTCGTTCGAGCAGGGAGAAGATATCGGGTTCGTCGTCACCGCGGTCGAATACATCGCCGGTCTGGACCAGGATCATGTCGCCGCCGATCCAGCGGTCCTGTTCGTCGACGGCGCCTGCCAGACGCAAGGCGCGGCGGGCGGCGTCGAGATCGCCGTGCAGGTCGCCGACGGCGACGATGCGAACGGTGTCGATGCCGCATGCCGCCGTCAAGGCGACAAGAACAACCGGAAGCAGCAAGAAGAGACGTCGTAACATTTGATTCCTTCCTCGGCTCGGCGATGACGGCGCCCGACTATTCCACGATGGCCACGGTGGCGATCAACAGGCTGAGCGTGAAGCGACCGTCATGGCCTCCGTGGATGAAATCGTCGGTCTCCAACCGCACGTTGACGCAGGATGCGGACACCAAGTCGGGGGGCAGATCGACTTCGTACACGAAGGACTGCCCAGGTTTGTAGGCGATTGCAGGAAGCTCCCGATCCTCGACGTAAACCCGGACAATGGCCTCCGCCAACGCCGGTGAATCCACGAACTGGCCTTCCATGCGAAGCTTGCGGCCACCACCGAGGGCCAAGACAAGCGAGGCGCGGGGTGCGACCATCACGCCGAGGACACCCCCGTAGATCTGATCGACGGTTCCCACAGTCCAGTCCTGGAAGTCCAGGGAGCTGCGCGGGGGCAGCCGAACCGGGTGGTCGCGGTCGAGCTGGGCACGGACATCGGCCGCCAGGGCGTCGGAGACTTCATCGGCTTCGGGCCAGGGGGAAAGTGAAAGTCCCGGCAGCAATCGATTCCTTTGAATGAACGAATACAGATCCAGGGCGATGCGGCGGTGGCCCGCGGGATTCCAATGACCGTTGTTCTTGGCGATCTTCAACGATTCGTCCAGGAATAATGAGAACGGCAGGGGAAGGAGCTGCTCGTCGGACAACCCCACGGCCAGCAAACGCCGGCCCGCATCCAGTTTGGCCATCCAGTTGAGCATCAGGACATAGCGACCGCCCATCGATTCGACGAGCTCTGCTAGTTCCATGATCGCCATGCGCGACTCCCTGTACCGCGACCTGCTCTCGTGGTCCAGGCCGTCGAGAAGATATTGGTCCTGCGAACGGATCCCCGACATGGCCCCTGGGGTGCGTGAGATCAGGCTGGAGCCGTACTGTGGATAGCGGGGATTGAACGTAGACAGAACACCGAACCCGCGGACACCCGCCAGGTCATCAAGGTCGTTCGGCACCACGATCTGAACCACGAGGTCGGGCTGAAAGTCGGTGATTCTCCGGCGCATGTAGGCGCACTCGGAGAGGATGTTCCAGCTGGGAATCCCGATATGCAGACACTCGATCGGTGCTTCGCCCCCCCCCGCCCGTTCCTGCAGGAAGCGCTCCAGGTAGACTCCCATGCGCTCGTCCGCCGCCACCATGTTGCCGTACACATAGGAGTCGCCCAACACCACGACGCGCACAGTCCCCTGGGGCTTGGGCAGAACGAACGGCCGCTCACGGAAACCCGCCTCGTTGGTCGTGACCGTACCGAGACTGCCCTGCTGCTTGTCGATGTTCGGCTGGAAGATCCGGCCCACATCCGGATCGGGATGAGAATCGTACACTCCATAGCTCATGTTCACGAGCTCCGAGACCACCTCGCGCTTGATCTCGGGATCGGCCAGGGCCATGTCGAGGATCGCGCCGGGATCGACACTGCGCGTCCAGACATAGACCAGAATTGCTGCGAGACCCACACAGAGTATGACGGCGCTCAACAGCATGGCATTCGCACGTTCGCGACTGAGCATGGCTTCCTTTCCTCAGCAAACCCACCAGTAGACACGGGAATCCTATCACAGGTGCGACACGGCTCCTACCCGGGACACGCCGGTCGAGGTCCCGAACCTGTGCAGTTGCGGATCAGATCGGCGTCGCTCTGTCGACCGCATTGAAAAAGGCCGCAGCGGTGTGAGCTGCGGCCCTTCAATGTCAGTAGGATCCTCGTCAGGTCGAGACCTTCTCCTCGACACCGGCATCGTCCGCTTCGGCCGCTTCATTCGCTTTCTGCCACATAGCGAATTCCATATCAGAACCTCGGATGTGTTTCGTGAGCCAAAACTCCAGAAATTTCATCACCGGTTTCGAGATGCGCTCCTGATCCATATCGTGCTTCTTCTTGAAGCGCTGGACCTTCAAGATCAACTGCTGGTGTTCGTTCTTGTGCTGGGGCAACTCGACATAGTTGGACTCTTCCATCAACTTTTCTTCGTCGGTGAAGTGGAACTGGGTGTACTCGATCAAAGAACCGAGGATATCATTCATCTTCTTGTGCGCCCGGCCCTTCATCAAGGCGGCATCGAGCTCGTTGTAGATCGCCACGAGGCACTGATGTTCTTCGTCCATCAACTCCACGCCAGTCTCGAGATCGCTGCTCCAAACCATTTCGCTCATCCGCTTCCAACTCCTCGATGGTGTCGATCCTGGCTGAAAACGACGCCACAGATCGTCTTGCCCGGCTGGCGTTTTGGTCCATCTCCACCCAAACCATCCTTCGACGTTCGCACTCGAAACTTGAGGGTGGTTTTCCGTTTGCCCCAAAACATGCACATCCTTACATTCATGAACTTCTCCAAAGAGAAGTATGTTGGAAGGTGAGATCGGGTCGCACAACCCCTCCCATCGGCGGCACTCGCTTCTCAGGACGCGGGAACCGCCAAACCGGCATGGCCAGACGCATCGACCGTGGTTGCAGACCACGTGCGATAGGAAACGCCCTCTCCGTACGGAGAGGGCGTTCTCGTTGTCCAACAGTAGATTAGGGATGTATCGCGGGAGCATAGCCCGGAATCAGCTCGGCCTGGTACTGCGCCGAATCCAGCATCGCGATGCCGATGAAGATCATCACGAACAGCAGCCCACAGATCAGGATGAAGGCGTTGAACTTGCCGTCCCACCACAAGTGCATGAAGAACATGGCAACCAGCGAACCCTTGATCACCGCGATGCCCAGGGCGATCCAGATGTTCAGTGGTCCCAAATCGATATATGTGGCTCCGTAGGTGGCGACGGTCAGGACCAGCAGGGCTCCGAAAGTACCGAACAAGGCCTTCAGCGGGGCCACATGACCGAAGTCCGGATGCCGTTCGTTCTCGTGAGTGCTCATCGTCTCCGCCTTCTGCCGGTCTGCCGGCATCGAACCCCGCTAGTCGATCAGGTAGAGCAGCGGGAACAGGAAGATCCAGATCAGGTCCACAACGTGCCAGTAGAGGCCCGTGAAGTCCACCGGAGCGAAATAATCGGGGCCGAAGTCGCCGCGCAGTGAGCGGATCAACAGCCAGGTGATCACGCCGATGCCCGCGAGCACATGAATTCCGTGCAGGCCCGTCATGACGAAGTAGATTCCGAAGAACAGATGCACGTTCTTGGGTTCGAGACCGTGGGTCGCGTGATCGTCGGCGGCATCTGCAACGCCGTCGCCGTGGTCGCCAACCTCAGCGGCCAACCCTTCCGGAGCTCGAGCGGCCCGCGGCAGGATCGTGGCGTTGGGGTCGACATCGGCTGCGGAACCGCTCTGCGATGGCGCCGCGGGAATCATCAGCGCCTCCGTGGCGCCGGCCATCTCGCCTTGCACCTCGTAATTCTTGCCCCAGAGCAGGCCATGCTTCCACTTGTGTTCGTACTCCACGAACTTCACACCCAGGAACAGAAACGCACAGGCGAGCGTCAACGCGAGGCAGGTGGTCAGCAACCGCCGTTGCCCGAGCTGGGCTGCGCGTACGGCCATGGCCATGGTCAATGAGCTGACGATCAGCACGATGGTGTTGAAGCCGCCCAGGGACTTGTCGAGGAACTGGTGGGCGTAGGTGAAGATCTCCGGATGATTGTGCCTGTAGACCGCATAGGCGCAGAAGAGTCCGCCGAACAGCAGGATCTCGGTGACGAGGAAAAGCCACATGCCCAGCTTGCCCGATTCGTACTGCTGCTCCATAGAATCGAAATGGTGCTGCAGATTCGGGTTCGCGGCGTGGGCCGCGCTGTCCACGTGGCTGGAGGACTGAGAGTCGCTCATGCCGGCTTCACCTCGCTGGGAACGCGTACATAGCCGCCGCTCGCGGCGTCATACTGAACGCGGCTGTAGTCGTAGGGATTGCACACTTCAGGATCGTCGTCGAAGTTGAAGTGCACCGGCGGCGACTGGGTCTGCCATTCGAGGGCCGCTGAGCCCCAGGGATTGGCGTGGGCCCTAGGGCCGCTGACCAGCGACTTCACCAGGTAGCCGGCCACCATGAAAAACCCGATCGCCATCACGTAGCTGCCCATCGACGAGATGAAGTGCAGGAGCGAGAACTCGTCGACGTAGTCGTAGTAGCGCCGCGGCATGCCCCGGCTGCCCATGATGAACTGGGCGATGAACGTGATGTTGAAGCCCACCGTGATGATGATCGCCGAGATGCGGCCGAGCTTCTCGTCGTACATGCGGCCGAACATCTTGGGCCACCAGTAGTGCAGGCCGGCCAGGAATGCGATCACCGTGCCGCCGAACATCACATAGTGAAAGTGCGCGACGACGAAGTAGGTGTCGTGCAGATGTACGTCGGTGGCCAGCGATCCGAGGAACAGCCCCGTGAGGCCGCCGATGCCGAACAGGAACATGAAGCAGAGGGCGTAGATCATCGGCGTGTCGAGACGGATCGATCCCTTGTACATGGTGGTGATCCAGTTGAACATCTTCACGGCCGAGGGAATCGACACGCTGAACGTCAAGGCGCTGAAGATCATGTTCATGAGCTCCGACTGGCCGGAGGTGAACATGTGGTGTCCCCAGACCAGGAAGCTGAAGGCCGCGATGGCGATGCTCGAATAGGCGATGGCCCGGTAGCCGAAGATGTGCTTGCGGCTGAACACCGAGATGATCTCGCTGATGATGCCCATGGCCGGCAGGATCATGATGTACACGGCCGGGTGCGAATAGAACCAGAAGAAGTGCTGATAGAGCACCGGGTCGCCGCCCAGGGCCGGATCGAAGATGCCGATGCCCATGACGCGCTCGACGATCAGCAGCAGCAGCGTGATGCCCAGCACCGGCGTGGCCAGCACCTGGATGATGGCCGTGGCGTAGAGGGCCCACAGCATCAGCGGCATGTCGAACCAGCCCATGCCCGCGGGGCGCATGCGGTGGATCGTGACGATGAAGTTGAGGCCGGTGAACACCGAACTGAAGCCCAGGATGAAGGCTCCAAGGGTGAGGATCGAGACATGCGTATTCGTGGTCGTGCTGTAGGGCGCGTAGAATGTCCAGCCCGTATCGACGCCGCCGAGCACGATCGAGAGCACGCAGACCAGGGCGCCGACAACATAGAGATGATAGCTGGCGAGGTTGAGTCTGGGCAGCGCCACATCCTTCGCCCCGAGCATCAGCGGCAGCACGAAGTTGCCCAACGCCGCTGGGATGCCCGGGATGATGAACAGGAAGATCATGACGGCGCCGTGCAGAGTGAAGACCTTGTTGTAGTCGTCGCTCGACATGATCGTCTGGCCCTGCGTGAGCAGCTCGGTGCGGATCATCAGGGCCATGATGCCGCCGATGAGGAACATCGCCAGGATCGACGCCAGGTACATCACGCCGATGCGCTTGTGGTCGAGGGTGAAGAACCACGACCTGAACCCGCTGCTGCAGTTCAGGTAGTTCTCCGGCACGACGGCGGGAGTCATCGGGGTGTCGTTGGTCGACATCGGGAACCTCCGGAATCTCTCATCGACGCGGCTACTCGCCGCCGTCGCCTGCATCGGTCTCGGTCGTATCCGTCTCCGCGGCCTCGCCGGCCGCCTCGTCGGCGGCGGGCTCGTCGGGAGCGTGAACGCTCAGCGTCTTCATGTAGGCGATGATCGCCGTGATTTCCTTGTCCTTCAGCCGACCCTTGAAGGTCGGCATGACCGGCTCGAAGCCCTGCGAGATCCGGGCCGTGGGATCGAGCACCGATTCGCGGACGTAGTCCTCGTCGCACTCGCAGTCGGCCTGGTCGCGGATCTTGCGCATGGTGCCGTAGAGGTCCAAAAAGGTCGGCCCCACACCCGGCGCACCGTCGGTACTGTGGCACTGCTTGCAGCCCAGCAGATTGTAGAGACGCTCGCCGCCCTCGGCCGGCGAAACCGAGCCCAGGATGTCTCCGTGATCGGCGATCCAGACGTCGAAGTCCTCGGCCTCGTGCACGATGACCGTCGAGATCATCCCCGAATGCTGGGTGCCGCAATACTCGGCGCAGTACAGGTCGTACGCGCCCGGTCGGTTGGCCGTGAACCACACCTTGCGGTAGCGGCCGGGCACGACGTCGTTCTTGATGCGGAAGGCCGGGATCGACATGCTGTGGATCACGTCCTCGCTGGTCATCACCAGCGTCACCGGACGGCCGGCGGGTACGTGCAGCAGCTCGTCCATATAGCCGTTGGGGTACGTGAAGCTCCACTTCCACTTCTGCCCCGTGACCTGGATCTCGTAGGCGTCCGTGGGCGGTGTAGACATGTCCAGGTAGGCCTGGAAGCCGAAGAAGAAGATGGCCACCACCAGCAGGATGGGAATCGTCGTCCAGACGATTTCCAGAGGCAGGTTGTGGCTCGGCGTCTTCTCGACCTCCTCACCCTCCTCCCGGCGGCGATAGCGGATGGCGAAGATCACCATCAGCGCCATCAGCAGCGTGAAGAAGAACAGGCAGATCCAGAAGATGAAGTAGAAGAGTTCGTCGACCGCCTTGGCGCCTTCGGCGGCGCGTACGGGAAGCCAGAAGGTCCCCCCGTCGGCCCGCCCCAGGAAGGGAATTCCCGAGACCGCGCTCAGGGGCGACGTCAACATTCCAAGCATGCCGCTCAAGCTCATCACGACTTCCTTCTTCGATCACGACGCCGCAGCTGGATCAGCCAAAGACCCAACACGACGACGGTGACGTATCCGGCAACGCTCATCAATCTCCGCGCCGCCGGTCCGTACCGGCCCACGCTCGAATCGTACTGGAAGCAGAACAGCAGGACCTTGTCCATGCTGCCGCCGATCCTGCCCTCCGACGCTTCGACCAGCGACAGGCGCAGGGTCTGGGCGTCGAAGCTGACACCGTAGAGATAGCGCGCCACGCGCCCCTCGGGAGTCAGCACGAAGAGCGCGGCGGGGTGCATCCACTCCTGGCGTTCCTCGTTGTAGGCGTACCCGAATCCCACGGCGTCGGCGAGGGCCCGGCTCTGGTCGGCGGTCCCGGTCAGGAAATGCCATCCCGAGCGGGCCGAGGGTCGGCCGTAGGACTGCAGGTAGGTGTCCTTCTTCAAATTGGCGAGCCGAGGCCCCTCGCGGGCGTCAATGCTCACCGTGATCAGCTCGAACTCCTGGCCCGGCGTCCATTCCAACTCCTTCATGCCGTCGACCATGGCGTTGAGCACCAGGCCGCAGAGCATGGGGCAGGAATAGTACCCCAGGTTGAGGATCACCGGCCGGCCGGGGTGGAAGAAATCCCCGAGCGCCACCTCCATGCCGTCCTCGTCGACGAACTTCAGGTCCAAGGGGGCCTGGGCGTCGGGCCGCTCGGTCACATCGACCGCCTCGAGTCCGGCGGGGGCCGCTTCGATGCGGTCCTCCTGGGCCGAAGAAGCTGCAGCCCCCAGCAGCGCGATCATGAAGACCAGCGCCATCGCCCGCTGCATCATGGCGCCGTTGTCCCGCCGCCGTTGGTGCGGACGACCGAGGCCGTGGCCTTGTCGATGGGCATGCCCACCCTGCCGGCCTCCTCGTTCACCCAGCGCACAGGTTCGGCGAGACGTGCGACCTGTTCGGCACGCAAATCCGCAAATTCGGCAGGCGCGATGTTCTTACGCACCAACTCGCGGTCGCGCATGGCGTAGAACCCGATCTGCAGGAGGATGATCACCAGCACGGTGACCAGCACGAACACCGCCGCAGCGGTGAAGATCTCCAGCAGAGCCAGGCCTTCCCTTTGGGTCTTCGTGCTCAAGCCTGCCCGCCTCCTAGTAGTTCTCGAAGTTCAGCGAATCGACGAGCCGTGGATCACGGCGGGCGATCAGCAGCCGATTGCCGGCCAGCAGCCCGAGGGCCACGATGAACACGCCGCTCATGCCGATCAGCAGGGTGACGTCGACGGGACGCAGCGGCACGCCGCCGGGGCTGAGTTCGGGCATGATCAACCAGAAGAGATCGATCCAGTGCATGACCAGGATCCACACTGCCCAGAACGCCATGAGCGGCACGCGGCGCTTGGTAAAGCGCGACATCAGGCCGGCGAAGGGGATCAGCCAGTGACAGAAGATCAGGATGTAGCCCACCGTCGACCAGCCGTTCTCCTGTCGCTTGAGGAACCACATGGTTTCCTCGGGGATGTTCGCGTACCAGATGAGCATCCACTGGGAGAACGCGATGTACGCCCAGAAGAACACGAAGGCGAACATGGCGCGGCCGTAGTCGTTGTAGTGCTCTTTGGTCACGAGACCTTCGAGGCGTCCTGAACGCTGCAGGCCCAGGGTCAACAGCAGCATCAACGAGAAGAAGCTCACGACGATGCCGGCGAACCAGTACACGCCGAACATGGTGCTGAACCAGACCGGGTCGAGACTCATCATGAAGTCCATGCCCGCGAGAGTCTGGGTGAGCCCGTAGATGATCAGGGCCGCGCCAGCCAGCTTCTCACTCCTGAGCGTGTAGGCCACGTCGCCGCTTTCGTCCTGCTTCAGCGACCAACGCCGGAACAGGGTCGCCAACGCCGTCCAGATCGTGAAGTACACCGCCACACGCACGATGAACCACTTGGGGCTCAGGAACACGGCCTTGTGGGCCAGCAGCGGGCTGTGCTCCATGTGCGCGGCGTCCGTCCAGGGGTAGACGTGGTCGAGGTTCAGCAGCAGAGGAATCGACAGCAGCCCCAGGGCCGGAATCGTCCCCGAAACGATTTCGGCGATGCGGCGGATCACCACGCTCCACTCCGAGCGTGTGAGGTGCTGCAGGGGCACGAACCACAGGGCGCCGAGGGACAGCGAAAGCAGGAACATGAAGTTGAGCAGATACGCGAACCAGAAGTGACGCATGCCGTCGCCTTCGCCCTGCCCCAGGACCCAGCTGGCGCCGAGGCCCGCGACGGCGAGCACGGCCCCCACCACGACGATGCGCTTATGGGCGCCGTCGAGGGTCAGGCGTGTCCGCTCGAGGATCGACGCGTCTCGATGCTGATGAGCCAAGACTTGCTCCCTTCTACTCCGCAGCCGCGCCCAGCGCGACGCGGTCTTCCGCCGACAGATCGGAAACTGTGGCCGCGCCGCGGCTCAGCTGCAGCGCGCGCACGTAGCTGACGATGGCCCAGCGGTCGTCGACCGGAATCTGGGCGGCATAGGGCGGCATGTTGCGGATGCCCCGTCGAATCGTGTTGTAGAGGTGCCCCACCGGTCGCGCGACGACGGCGTCGCTCACGAGGTTGGTGGGCGGTACCCAAGTACCTTCCATCAGCGAGTTGGCGCGCTTGTTGATCATGCCGTCGCCTTCGCCGCTGTAACCATGGCACACGGCACAGTAGATCTCGAAGCGTTCGCGGCCGCGGGTCAGCAGGGCCTCGTCCACGGGCACCGGAAAGGCCTCGACCCAGACGCCGTCGACCATGCCTTCGGTCAGGCCGGGATTCCCCACTACGTCGTCGCGGGCGACCGTGCCCTCGGGAGGCAGGCGCATGCCGCGGCCGTCGGCGAACATCGCATTGGCCTTCTGGGTCTTCACCTTGTCCTGGTTGTCCATGTCCCAGACGAGGCTCGCCCGCGGGCTGCGACCCTTGATGACCCGCTGCTTGGCCAGCAGGGCCAGCGGGATCATCATCAGCAGCGTCAGGACCAGGACGATCGATGTGAACGGTTTCGGCATGACCTCAGTCCTCCACGGTCTCGAGGGCGTCCGGGTTCAGCGATTCCAACAGCTCCCGAGTCTTTTCGAGATGGAACCGGGGATCGCGCGCCTCGATCGAGATGAAGAAACGATCGGCGGTGGCCCGCTTGAACCGCGTGCTGTTGAACAGCGGATGATGATGCTGGGGCAGCTTGTTGAGGCCCCACATGCCGAAGAACGTCGTCAGGGCGCTCAGCAGAACGGTCAGCTCGAACATCACCGGCACGGCGGCGGGCACCCCGAAGTAGGGCTTGCCGCTGATCATGAACGGATAGTCCACAGCGTTCATCCACCACTGCATCAGCCCGGCCAGGGTCAGACCTGCCAGACCGCCCACCAGGACGATCAGGGGCAGCTTGGTGCCCTTCACCCCCATGGCGTGGTCGAGGCCGTGCAGCGGGAACGGCGTGTGGCAGTCCCAATTCTCGTAGCCCGCGTCGCGGACCTTCTCGGCCGCGTCGAGCAGATCGCCGGGCACGCTGAACTCGGCCAGGTAGCCGTAGAGCTCGCGTCCGGTGGTCGTGTCGTTGTCGTTCGCCATGAGCGTCGTCTCCAAAGTTCGCTTCGTCGTCCCCACGCAGGCCGACTTTCTATTCCGGGTTCGTCCCGTGGTAGTCGCCGACGGGGCGGGCCGTCTTGTTTTCCCAATGCTGCTGCGGCATGACCGTCTTGACCTCGGCCATGGCGATCATGGGCAGGAAACGGACGAACAGAAGCACGAGAGTGAAGAACAGGCCGAAGCTGCCCACGAAGGTCAGGATGTCCACGATCGTAGGCTGGTAGTAGCCCCACGATGAAGGCAGGAAATCCCTGCTCAGCGACGTGACCGTGATCACGAAGCGCTCGAACCACATGCCGATGTTCACGAAGATGGTGATCACCAGCAGCGACCACGGGTTCGTGCGGATCTTCTTGAACCAGAAGAACTGGGGCGAAATCACGTTGCAGCTGACCATCGTCCAGTACGCCCAGGCGTAGGGCCCGAAGGCGCGGTTGACGAAGGCGAACTGTTCGGCCGGGTTGCCGCCGTACCAGGCGATGAAGAACTCCGTTGCGTACGCGTAGCCCACCATGGTGCCCGTGGCCAGAATGATCTTGGCCATGGTTTCGAGATGATACAGCGTGATGAAGTTCTGGAGATTGAAAACACGGCGCGCCGGAATGAGGCAGGTCATCACCATGGCGAAGCCGGAGAAAATGGCGCCCGCCACGAAGTAGGGCGGGAAGATGGTCGTGTGCCAGCCCGGCACCTGAGCCGTCGCGAAGTCGAACGACACCACCGAGTGCACCGATAGCACCAGCGGCGTGGCGAGTCCGGCCAGCAACAGATAGGCCTTCTCGTAACGGTGCCAGTGCCGATTCGAACCGCGCCAGCCCAGGGCGAAGAAGCCGTAGGCGATCTTGCGGACCTTGCTCGTCGCCCGGTCGCGCAGCGTGGCGAGGTCGGGCACCATGCCCGTGTACCAAAACAGCAGCGAGACGGTGGCGTAGGTGCCCACGGCGAACACGTCCCACAGCAGCGGGCTGCGGAAGTTGGGCCACATCGCCTGGTAGTTGGGCAGCGGGAAGAGCCACCACACCACCCACACGCGCCCCACGTGGATGCCCGGGAAGATTCCGGCGCAGATCACCGCGAAGATCGTCATGGCCTCGGCGAAGCGGTTGATCGAGGTCCGCCACTTCTGCCGCAGCAGGAACAGGATGGCCGAGATCAGCGTGCCGGCGTGGCCGATGCCCACCCAGAACACGAAGTTCACGATGGCCCAGCCCCAACCCACGGGGTTGTTCAGGCCCCATACGCCGACGCCGGTGAAGATCAGGTACGCGATCATCGCGAACATCACGGCGGCCAGCGAGGCGGTGATGCCGATGGAGATCCACCAGGCCTTCGGCGCGCCCGGACGCTCCACGATGCCGCAGATGTGGTCGGTCACCGACGTGAAGGTCTGCCCGCCCGTGATCAGCTCGTGAGGCCGGGTCGGGTCGTGGACCGTGTTGTCGATTTCCTTAGTGAGCAGGATGCCCATCGGAACTCTCCGCCAGTTCGGGGTTCGGATTGCGCAGACGGGCCAGATAACTCGTCCGCGGCTTGATGTTCAGCTCGGCCAGCATGTGATAGGAACGCTCGTTTGCCGTGAGTTCCGCCACCTTGCTGGTCTCGTCGTTCAGATCGCCGAAGACGATGGCATCGGTGGGGCAGGTCTGCTGGCAGGCGGTCTTGATTTCACCATCCCGCACCTCGCGTCCCTCGTTCTTGGCCTCGATCTTCACGCTCTCGATGCGCTGCACGCAGTAGGTGCACTTCTCCATGACGCCCCTGGCCCGGATCGTGACTTCCGGGTTGTAGACCATCTGCTGGACGTCGGGAATGTCCTTGTTGAAGTTGAAGAAGTTGAAGCGCCGCACCTTGTAGGGGCAGTTGTTCGCGCAGTAGCGAGTGCCCACGCAGCGGTTGTAGGCCATCTCGTTGAGGCCCTCGGCGCTGTGCATGGTCGCGCCCACCGGACACACCTGTTCGCAGGGCGCCATCTCGCAGTGCACGCAGGCAACGGGCTGCTGGGCCACCTTGGCCTCGTCGGGCTCGCCTTGGAAGTAGCGGTCGAGGCGTATCCACGACATCTCGCGGCCACGACCCACCTGGTCCTTGCCCACAACCGGGATGTTGTTCTCGGCCTGACAGGCCACGACGCAAGCGTTGCAGCCGTTGCAGGAGTTCAAGTCGATGGTCATGCCCCAGGCATGGCCCTCGTAGGTCCGTTCCTCCCACAGCGAGCGCAGCGGCGGCAGGTGATGCCGGTGCTCCACGAAGTTCGGGTCCTGCTTGTACTCCTCGTAGGTGCCCTCGAGGATCAAGGTGTGGGAGCGTTGTTCACGCTCGTTGCGCCCCGTGGCATCGATGGCGAAATGGTCCTGTGTCGTTGAGAGCGGATAGCTGCGGCCGGTGCGGCCTATCTTCAGGCCGTCGCTGAAGTCGAGGGTCGCGGCGGTGCGCAGGGTGTAGGTATCGAAGCCCGTGCCGTCGCCCACGCGGCCGGCGGCCGTGCGGCCGTGACCCAGCTGGACGACGCAGGTCCAGGGCGCCTGTCCCGGCTGCACGAAGGCGGCCATCTCCAGAGTGCGGCCGCCGACATCCAGGGTCAGCAGATCTCCATGTTTCACGCCCAGAGCTTCGGCGGTGGCATAACCCAAAATGGCTGCGTTGTCCCAGGTCAGCTTCGTCATGAAGTCCGGCAGCTCCTGAAGCCAGCCGTTGTTGGCGAAGCGGCCGTCGTAGAGGGACGGATCGCGCTGGAAGATGATTTCGAGATTGTTCTCGCCCAATTCAGGTGCGTGAGCGGCTGCGCCGCGACGTACGCCCGCCACGATCCCCCGGCCTTCGAGGGTGGGAACGACTTCAACGCTTTCCGAGCCGGTCAACACACCCGACTGCAGCAGCTTCAGCCATGCCGTTTCGCGGTCCAGAACCGGCAGCATGCCGTCGGCCGTGCTCCGTACCAGGACATGTCCCGCCGCCGGGGAGCCCTCGAGGAGCAGCGCAAGCAGCTCGATGGGTGTCCGCCCCTCGTAGAGAGGTCGGATGAGGGGCTGCACCACCGAGTAGCGGCCCTCGGCGTCGCGCACATCCGACCACGATTCGAGGGTGTGGGCCCGCGGCAGATGCCAGGCGCACGCCTTGGATGTTTCGTTGACGAAGTCGGACAGATGGATCGTGTGTTCGATCTTGGCGAACAGCCCTGCCATGTCGGTATCGGCCGGCCCGTCGAACACGGGGTTGCCTCCGAGAACGACCAGAGTGTTCACACTGCCCCGTCCCACTGAATCAGCCAGGAATCCCATGGCGGCGGCGTGGTGCGGGCGGTTGCGATCGGACAGGTCGACATGCACGACCGTACGACCGGTGTTGCCCAGGGCCCGGTTCAACAGATGAGCCAGGGTATGAACCCAATCGGGCTGACGGGAGCCGACGGCGATCACCGAGGCGCCCCGGTGATGCATCAGATCACGGGCAAGAGCGGGAATCCAAGCCGGCGCGTGACCGGCGTGGCCCAGGGCTTCTTTCATGCCGCCGAAGTCGCCCGGCAGATCCAGTCCCTGCTTTGTGGTCAGTTCGGCGGCCAGCTGCAGCAACGTCGTGCCGATTGCGGAGGAAGCCGTCGGGAAGCGGTGGTCCGCCATGCCGCCGGTGATGCTGTAGCCGGCTTCGACCACATAGAGACGGTTCATGCGCCCGTCTTCAACGCGGCGCGCGGCCGTGTACTCACGAGCGTTGCGCAGGGCCGTCGGGTGATCCTGGAAGAGATCGGCATCGAAACAGGCGACGACCTTGGCTTCTCCCAGGCGGTAGTTCGTGGCCACGGCGTGGCCGAAGGCCTGGGCCGCTCCCGAACGCTCGTTGTCGCGGGTCAGCGGCTCCCATTCGAACCAGCCGGCCTGAGGAAACACCTCACGCACACGGTCCTGCATGGCCGCACGGGTGGGCGACGAGGAGCGCTCGACCAGGAAGGCCAAGCCCGTGCCGCCCGAGGCGCGGAGGGCGCCGAAATGCTCGGCGGCGTAGGTCTCGAAATCGTTCCAGGAACGTTTGTGCTCGGTGCCGCCGTGGCGCTCCACGGCGTGACGGCTGCGGTCGGGATCGAAGAGTTCGAGCACCAGGGCCTGGGCGAAGTGGTCCGTCGCGCCGAGGCTCAACGGATGGTCGGCGTTGCCCTCCACCTTGATCGGTCGGCCGTCATAGCTGGTCACGACCAGAGGCCGCATCTCGCCAGCCAGCTCCATGGCCGTAGCGAAGCCCCGGGGAATTCCCGGATCCACGCCTTCGGGACGGCTTGTGAACGGAACGATCTTTTCCTCGGGCCAGCGACAGCCGACCACACCGGCCATGGCCACCGAGGCGCCCATGAGCTGCAGGAAGCGACGGCGCGACACGGCGTCGGTAGGCACGGCGGCCTCGGCCGGGAATTCACCCTCGAGGAACTGGCGGAATTCGGGCTTGTCACCCAGCTCCTCGAGGCTGCGCCAGTAGGCCTGATCGGGGCTCTTGTTCATCGATGACATGTCGAACAATCCGTCGGAGGGTTGATGTTACGGGCCTCGCGCAGCTGCGCGCCCAGCTCTCGCTGGTCCAACCCGGGCGTCCAGCCCATGGTCGTGGCCTCGTCGACGGGTCGCAGATGCGCCTCGGGATCGCGGTGGCAACCCAGGCACCAACCCATGTTCAGCCCCTCGGCCTGTGAAACGACCTCCATCTGGTCGATCCGGCCGTGGCACGATTCGCAGCCGATGCCGCGGGTCACATGGGCGCTGTGGTTGAAGTAGACGAAGTCGGGCAGGTCGTGGATCCGCACCCACTCGATGGGCAGACCCGTCTGATAACTCTCACGCACGAGGGTGAGTCGATCGCTTTCCGTCTTGATCGTGGCATGGCAGTTCATGCAGGTCTGGGTCGGTGGGAGCGTAGCCGCCGCGCCTTTTTCCACACCTGTATGGCAGTAGCGGCAATCGATGCCCAACTCACCGGCATGGAGACGGTGGCTGTAGGAGACCGGCTGCTCAGGTTGGTAACCCACGCTGGTCGTTCCGGGATCGAACAGCAGATACAGCATGCCGAGGATATAGACAGGAGCCCCGGCAGCCATCAGGGCGACGGGGAGACGGATGGCGTTGGCCCATTTCGGGAACTCGAACGAGTCGCGGCCTTGCTTGTCGTGGTCCAACTGGGTGCTCCAGATTGCGCCCGGTAGGGGCAGACCAGATCGTCTTCAACAGAACGCCCGCGGTTCGATGCGGCGCAGCCTCTCGAAACGCGAGCGGCGAAATCGTAGAATATTTGTCCGCTTAAGGCAATAAAAAACCTGACGCCGCCTTTTCATATCACGGCGGCGGCGATCCTTCAAACCTTGAATGAGGTCCCGCAGCTGCACGTGCCCCGGGCGTTCGGATTGCGGAACTTGAAGCCGCCGCCGATCAGGTCATTGGAGAAGTCGATGGTCAAGCCGTCCAGGAAAGCCAGATCGGCCTCGTCGCAGGCCACTTTGAGCTCGCCGAGATCAAAAACCGTCTCGTTGGCGGCGGCGGCTTGCTCCAGGCCCATGCGATAGGACTGTCCAGAGCACCCACCGGCGTCGACTCCCATCCTCACAACAGGATTCTTCACTCCCTGGGATTCACCCAGTCTCAACAGTTCACGGTGAGCCGTCTCGGTTACGTTGATCATGCTGTACCTCCGGTCCGCTTGGTCGCACCCTATTCAGGACATATCTTGTCGGATAATCTAACTCCGCTTCCCCAAGGAGCAAGGCGGGACCCGGCTTGACGTTCCAGGCGAAGGCCGTCATCATCAAGGAACAGGAAAACCCAACGTGGCCCCGCATTCCGGATGACTCCGAGGAGATCGCCGTGACCCGCATTTTGCCCCGAGTCATCTTCCTTTTCATTCTCACGGCCACGACCGTCGTTTTCCTCGCCGCGGCTGTGTCACTGAACGGATGCAGCGGCAGCAACGGACGCCCGAACATCCTGTTGATCATTCTCGACACCGTCCGTGACGACTACACGGGTGTGAGCGGCGGCACCCGTGGGCTGACACCGGCCCTCGACGCCGTCGCCGCCGAAGGCACCGTCTTCCACGAAGCCTGGGCCAACGCGCCCTGGACCGTTCCCTCCCATGCTTCGATGTTCACCGGCGTGCTCTCATCGACCCACGACTGCAACCACCAGCACACCCGACTCAACGACGACTGGAAGACCGCAGCCGAATACATCGCCGACCAGGGTTACGAAACAGCCGCCTTCTACAGCAACCCCTGGCTGTCCGACCGCACGACTGGTCTGCTCCGCGGCTTCGCCCTGAAGAGCGAAGCCCCCGCCTCGGGAGGCAATCCTGCTTTCCGCGGCGACCAAGGCGGCGAGACTACACGACGACAATTTCGCGACTGGTTGGAGCACCGCACGACCGACAAACCGTTCTTCGCCTACGTGAACTTCCTCGAGGCCCACCACCCCTACGATCCGCCGACCAAGTTCCGGACCGATCACCTCGCGAACCTCCCCGCCGGCGATCAGGTGAGCAGCAACTGGGTCATGGAATACCAGGCCGGCCTCCACCCACCCGAGACGGTGGACTGGGCCCGGGTCTCGGCCCTCTACGGCGGCGACGTGAACACAACCGACGGACTGCTGGCCGGCGTGATGGCCGCCCTTGAGGATCTGGGAGTTCTGGACGACACCGTGGTGATCATCACCTCTGACCACGGCGAGCACCTGGGCGAGCACGGCCTGATCGCCCACCAGTTCTCAGTGAACGAACCTTTGCTGGCGGTACCCTTGGTGATCCGCGCTCCCGGACGTCTGGAGCCGGGCGACCGCTATGAACCGGTCATGCTGAGCGATCTGTTCACCACTCTGCTAGATGTTGCAGGAGTCGAACCGTCCCCGAAGCGACGTCACAGCATCTCGTTGATGTCGGACCTTGAGCCGGGCCCCAGACCTCTGATCGCTGAATACTACAAACCCAACAACTCCCTGACCGGCGCCTTGAGACGGCTCAACCCCTCCCTCGATGTCGCGCCCCTGAGTCGAAGCTATCGAACCCTCCGCCTCGGCGACCTGAGGCTGACCGTCGACAGCGATCAACGCACCATTCTGCATAATATCGCCGTCGATCCCCACCAACTCGTCGACATCTCGCGTGATCAACGCAACGAGACCCGAGCTTTGAAAAGCCTTCTGCTTGAATCCCTTGAGATTAGCCCCACCAGCGACGAGGACATCAGCATCGACCCGGCCACACGCGAACAACTACGATCTTTGGGGTATATCCACTGATTGAAGGCTAAATGGGGTGTTTCCTTTTCTTCATATCCGATTGACGCCCAAGTGCTGAGTCGATACTCTCCTGAAAGCTCTTTCTCGTTTCCTGCAATTCTGGAGTTCGTCCCATGCCAGAACGCGATATGACGTCGTGCAATGATGCCTCCGACGAAGTCGGTGCCGAGTTAGGCCACCTCAACGACTCGGAACAACGCCTCAGAGCGTTAGCGGATGCCTCGTTCGAGGCCATTTTCCTTTCAGAAAATGGCACCTGCATTGATCAAAATATCAGCGCGGAAGCATTATTCGGGTACAGCCACGAAGAGGCACTCGGCCAACCAGGTACGAACTGGATCGTGCCTGAGAATCGTGAGCTGGTCATGAAGAACATGCTTGATGGCGTTCAGGAACCTTACGAAGTCACAGCGCTCCGAAAAGACGGCAGTACGTTTCCCTGCGAGATTCAGGGCCGCATGCTTACCTATCACGGGAAGCAGGTCCGGGTCACGGCATTGCGCGACATCACCGCTCGGATAGAGGCGCAAAGGGCCAGAGACGAGGCCGAGCAGAGAAATAAGGCCCTCATCAAATCGATCCCAGATTTGATGCTCGTCGTTTCGAAGGACGGAATCTTCATCGACGTCAAGGCAGCCGCCGACACCAGGGTTTATTCGCCGCAAGACGCCTTTCTCGGCCACTCGATCTTCGAGGTCATGCCGCGGGACGTCGCCGAACTCGGCATGAAGACCATCGCCACAGTCCTCTCTACGGGACAGACGACCAAGATGGAGTACGCACTGTTCGTCGAGGGAGGACACAGGAACTACGAAGCCCGCGCAACAGCCTGTGCCGACGATCAGATCCTGTTCATCATCCGCGACATCACCGAAACCCTGCGTCTGCGCGAAGTCGAATCCCGCAGCCAGCGCCTCGAAACGGCGGGACACATCGCCGGACAGGTGGCCCACGACTTCAACAACCTGCTCGGGCCCCTGATGGCCTATCCGGAACTGATCCGCGACTCCCTGCCCGACGGAGACGACGCCCATCAGCTGTTGACCAGCATGGAGGACGCGGCCAAACAGATCTCCGAGATCAATCAACAACTGCTGACCCTCGGACGTCGAGGCCACTACAATCAGGAATCCCTCGATCTGAACCGCATCGTCGAGCAGGCCATCCGCAACCTTCCGCCGCAGCCGGATACGGTCACCATCGCCATGGATCTGGCCGACAACCTGCTGCATGTGAAGGGCGGCGCCTCCCAAATCCACCGCGCCGTCAGCAATCTCCTGATCAACGCCATCGACGCCATCGACGGGTCCGGCACGATCCACGTGTCCACGGCCAATCACTACGTCGACCACGCCACCATGGCCTACGACCGCATCTCCCGCGGCGAATACGCCATGCTGACCATCAAGGATTCGGGCGGAGGGATCGAGGACGACATCTTGGACAAGATATTCGACCCCTTCTTCACCACCAAGACAGTGACGAAGCAGCGCGGTTCCGGTCTCGGCCTGAGCATCGTCGACGGCGTCGTCCGCGACCACGGCGGCTCCCTCGACCTGGAATCCCATCCTGGAGAAGGTACGACGTTCCGCCTCTACTTCCCGATCACCAGGGACAAAGTGGAACCGCGGCAGACCATCAGCGTGACCGGCCGTGGAGAAACGATCCTGGTCGTCGACGACGACGTCGTCCAACGCGAAGTCACCGTCCGCATCCTCGACAAGCTCGGCTATAACGCCACGGCCGTGGAAAGCGGCGAAAAAGCCCTGCGATTCCTCGAATCCCTACCCCGAGACCTCCTGGTCCTCGACATGGTCATGCCCGGCGGCATCGACGGCACCGAAACGTACAGGCGTGTGATCGAACGCACCCCAGGTCAAAGAGCCATCATCGTCTCGGGCTACTCGGATTCCATTCGGGTCAAGGAAGCACAGGAGCTCGGGGCCGGCGCCTTCGTCAAAAAACCGCTGACCCTGGACGCACTGGGCCGGGCCGTCAGAGAAGAACTCGACCGCACGCGCCGGGTAACGCCAGAATCTCCTGCGGAGGCTTCGATCCACCCCGAGAAGTGACGCCCGAATGTTCATCGACAGCCACTGTCATCCCTATCATGCACACGACCCGCTCGCCGTTCTGAGTCGGGCCAGAAGCTGTGGCGTGACGGACTTTGTCGTACCCGCCTACGACCACGACTCCTGGACAGCCGTCACACATCTGGACAGCGAACACGCCGATGTCCACCCCGCCTTCGGTCTTCATCCCTGGGTCGCCGATCAGCCTCTCGACCTCGTCGAGCTCGAAACTCTGCTGCGGCGTCCGGGCGTCGTCGCCGTCGGGGAGATCGGCCTCGACTTCAAGCTGGACACGCCCGCACCTTCGATCCAGATTCCTGTCTTCCGCAAGCAGTTGGCGTTGGCTCGGGATCTTGATCTTCCGGTGATCCTGCATGTCCGCGGCGCAAGCGAGGAAATGCTGGAGATCCTGGCGTCCGACGGACCCGTGCCCGGCGTCGTGCACGCCTTCACCCGCGGCCCCGAGCTCGCCCGCCGCTTCCTCGACCTGGGTCTGTACTTGGGCCTGGGAGGAGCGATCACCCGCCCCACGGCCCGCCGCCCGCGCCGCAGCGCCTTGGCGGTTCCCCTGGAGCGGATCGTCCTCGAAACGGATGCCCCATCGATCGGCCTCGAGGGTGTCCCGGCAGGTGAAAGCGAACCTTGCCACGTCGTGCAGGTAGCAACCGCGCTGGCCGAACTGCGCGGCGTCGACGTCGACGAAATCTCCCGGATCACCACGAGGAACGCCCGTGAACTCTTCCACCTTTCCTGACCGCTTCACCCGCACCGTCGATCTCTACGGCCAGGAAGGTTTCGCGCGGATCCGCTCCGCGAGCGTGACCGTGTTCGGCCAGGGCGGCGTCGGATCCCATGCCGCCGTGGCCCTCGCCCGCGGCGGCATCGGACGGTTGACGGTGGTCGATTTCGACGTCGTGAGCGTCTCGTCGCTGAACCGGCATCCCTGCGCCGGGCCCGACGACATCGGCCGCCCCAAGGCCGACGTCATGGCGGCCTTCCTGGGCGGCAACTGTCCCGACTCCGAGGTCATTCCGGTCACCGCCTTCTTTCATCGCGACAGCGCCGACGAACTGCTCGTTCCGGCGCCGGACCACGTCGTCGACGCCATCGACAGCCTCAACCCCAAAGTCGCCCTGCTCGAGGAATGCCTCCGACGCGGAATCCCGGTGACCAGCAGCATGGGCGCAGCCTCGCGCACCGATGTGACCAGCGTTCATGCAGGGGATATCTCCGAGACTTCCGTGTGTCCTCTAGCCGCCCGCGTGCGCAGATTCCTGAGGCGACAGGGATACGCGAAAGGCGTCCCCTGCGTCTGGTCCACAGAGCCGCCCGTGGCCCGGCCCCTGCCGGCCAACGAACCGCGCCTGATCGACCGCGGTCGAGAACGGCAGCGGTTGGCCAGCAGCATGTGCATTCCGGGAGTCTTCGGGTTCAGTGTAGCGTCGCTGGTTCTCGGAAGCATCGCGGCCGGCACAGCCGAATAGAGTTTCGACCTACCAGCCCGTCCAGCCCCGCTCCAGCAAGAGGGCGAGTCGAATCACAGCATCGGCATCCAACGCCAAGGGCAGAGCCCCCATGAAATCTACATGTCGCCGTCCATGTCGGTACTCCGGTTCCCGGGGAGGATGAGGCAGGTACCGTTCGATTCGCTCGAGGTCGGGTGAGATCAGCAGCGTCGTGGAATAATAGACCAGACCTTGCGTCCTGTAGATGCAGGAGCCTCCGACTTTGCGATCGGCGAGAACGAGATCGCTGACGCCGTCGCCGCAGACGTCGGGCACTCCAGCCTCGGCCAACCCGCGGCAGAGCCAATCCGTGCAGGCGGAAAAAGCCGAAGTCACTCCTCCCACACCTTCGAGAGGCGCAACCAAGGAAACGACCAGGTTGCCGGGATCGAGCACGACGGCGCACCCGCCCCCGCGACGCCGACGAACAGGCACACCATCAGCGGCGACGGCCTCGAGATCCAGTTCGACCTCCGCGGCGCCCCCACGGCCGATCACGACCTCGACATCGCCCCATCGGCGCACGCGCATCCGCATGACTTCATCACCACGCACCGCGGCGATCAGGTCGTCGTCTTCATCCCAGAGGGGATAATCGGATGGGGGATCTCTTCGCATGGCGCCATGATAACAGCGCACGGGAGAGGCACAAGGACCGCTAGCGTGAGACGATTTCCCGCCACGAAGCTTCGACATCGGCCCGACGCCCCTGCAAGACCTTGTCGAGGATCGAGATGATCCGGCGCAGTTCGTCCGCCTGAGCCGCGAATTCCTCGCTGGCGGCGGCCGATTCCTCGGCACTGCCGGCGTTGTCGCGGGTCAACGCGTCGATGGTTTCGACGGCATGGGTGATCTCCTGCACACCGGTCGACTGCTCTTTGCTGGCACGGTGCACCTGGTCCACCAAGTCGCTCACGTCGCGGGTGCCGCCGACGATGGCGTCCAGCAAACCCACGACTTCCCGACACATCTCCACGCTCGATGAGGCGTGCTGCTGGCCCTGCGCGATCAGCTCGGACGTCGTCTTCGCAGCTTCGGCACTCCGTTGAGCAAGATTACGAACCTCTTCGGCCACCACGGCGAACCCCTTGCCCGACTCTCCGGCCCGAGCAGCCTCGACTGCGGCATTGAGAGCCAGCAGATTGGTTTGAAAGGAGATCTCGTCGATGGTGCGCACGATCCTGGCTGAGTCGTCCGAAGTGGCCTTGGCCAGTTCGATGGTTTCGCTCATGTGATGCATCGCATCACGGCACTGGGATGTCTGGTTGAGCATACGCGAGGCCACTTCGCTGGCTTCATGGGCATGGACCGTATTCTGTTGGGCGGCCGCCTCCATCTGCTCGAGCGAGGCCGAAGTCTGCTGAACACTCGCCGCCTGTCCACTGCTGCTCTGGGCGATCCGGTGACTCGATTCGGCGAGACTGGCCGACGCCCGCGCCACTTCACCGGCACCGGTCTCCATATCGACCACGAACCCTTTCATAACGCCCGTGATGTTGCGCACTACGAGAAAGCCCATGAGTACCGTTACTAAGGCGGCCAAACCACCCAGAAAGAGGGTGCGCAAAGCCATCACGTTCATGACCGTCACGGCTTCGAAACTCAGCCCCATCGCGGAACACACATTGGCGTGGTGTTGGAGCTGGGTCGCGATCACCACAGTTCCTACCACGATGAACAGCAATGCTATCGCGTAACCGACGCCGATCGTGTACCCAAGATTCAGACGCTTGAACATGGTGGACTCCCATAATCCAGTCATTGAGAATCGGGCCATTCTCACCTGCAGGCATATCCTTAGCGACATTATCGACCGTGTAAGCGACAGCTTGAGCATCAATACAAACGGAGGAACCGCCCCAAGGCCGTCCCTCCGTTCTCCGATCTTCGATAATAACTAGCGTTTGGGAGCGTGGATGTGCACGGCCGTGCCGGCGGCCACCTCCGCCGCCTCCATGATGGCCTCGCTCAGCGTGGGGTGCGGATGGATGGTGTCGGTGAGGTCGGCCAGGGTGGCCCCCATCTCGATGGCCAGAGCGCCCTCGCTGATCAGCTCACTGGCGTGGGGGCCGACAATGCCCATGCCCAGCAGCAGATCGGTGCCTGGTTCCGAGATGATCTTCACGAATCCTTCGGTGCGCCCGATGGCGCGAGCGCGCCCCAGAGCCGACAACGGGAAGCGACCGATCTTGATTTCCACACCCAGCTCATCAGCATGACGTTCGGTCAGACCGCACCAGGAGATCTCCGGATCGGTGAACACCACCGCCGGAATGGCCCGGTTGTCGAACTCCACATGGTGGCCGCAGATGGCCTCGGCGGCGACCTTGCCCTCGCGGCTCGCCTTGTGGGCCAGCATCGGGCCGGTGGCCACGTCGCCGACGGCGTAGATGTTGGGTTCGCCGGTCCGGCACTCGCCGTTGGTCTCGATGAAGCCCTGGGCGTTCACCACGACGTCGAGGTTCTCCAGTCCGATGTCCTCGGAGTTGGGCCGACGCCCGATAGCCACCAGCACGCGATCGTATTGACGGGTCGTCTGCTCGCCGTCGTGTTCGATGACGACGTCGAACACGTCGCCTCTCGGCTTGATCGACACCACCCGCGATTCGACCAACAGCTCATCCAGACGCGTGCTCACCTGCTTGACCATCACCTCGACCAGATCGAGATCGGCGCCCATCAGCAGACGCGGGAAGAACTCCACCACAGAGACCTTCGAGCCGAGGCCGGCGTACACCAGCCCCATCTCCAGGCCGATGTAGCCGCCACCCACCACCAGCAACGAGCCGGGGATCTCGGGCAGCTTCAGGGCGTCGGCGCTCGACCACACCGTCGGGTCGATGCCCTCGGGCAGCCGGTTCAAACTCGAGCCCGTGGCGATGATGCACTGCTGGAACGACACCGTGCCGCCGCCGTCGAGCGACAGCGTATGGGCGTCTTCGAAGCGGGCGCGAGCGTGGATCACCTCGACACCACGCTTGGCCAACAACCCCTTCACTCCATTGCTCAAGGTGGAAACCACCTCGTCGGTCCAGGCGCGCAATTTCACGTGGTCGACGGTCATCTCGCCGAAGGTCAGGCCCATCTGGCGGGCATGGCGGGCCGACTCTCCCAGCTCCACGGCGTTGATCAGCGACTTCGACGGGATGCAGCCCTCGAGCAGACAGGTGCCGCCGGGGCGGTCCTTCTCCTCGATCAGCATGACGTCCTTGCCGAGATCCGCCAGCCGCAACGCGGCGACATAACCCCCGGGGCCCGAGCCGATGACGACCGTCTCGACTTCCTGGTTCAGGCTGCCCATGACCATGGCGGTCCTCCTAGGTATCCAACAACAGCAGGCTGGGATCGGACAGGTTGCGCACCAGTTCGCTCACGAAACGCGCCGCGTCGGCGCCGTCGGCCACGCGGTGGTCGAAGGCCAGGGTCAACGGCAGGATCTTGCGGATCACGATCTCGCCGTCGCGAACCACCGGCTTCTCCTGCACCTTGCCCATGCCCAGGATCGCGACTTCGGGATAGTTGATCGTCGGGATCAGCGCCGTGCCGCCCAACGGCCCCACGTTGGTGATCGTGAAGGTGCCGCCCTGCATGTCCTCGATGGGCAGCTTGCCCTCGCGGGCCAGGGCCGCCTTCTCCTCGATCTCCTGGGAGATCTCGTTGATGCTCTTGATGTCCGTGCCGCGGATCACCGGCACCACGAGGCCCTTCCCCGTGTCCGCCGCGAACCCGATGTTGTAGTACTTCTTGTAGATGATCTCTTCCTTGAAGGGATCCAGGCTGGCGTTGAACGCCGGCGCCGCCCGCAGGCCCGCCGTGATGGCGCGGATCACGAACGACAGCAGCGTCAGCTTGCCGCCGGGCAACCCCTCGCGTTTGGCCTTCATACGCAGGCGGAATTCCTCGAGGTCGGTCACGTCGGCGTCGTCCATGTGGGCGACGTGGGGCACCAGCACCATCGAGGTGACCATCTTGCGGGCCACCTTGCGGCGGATCGAACGCAGGGGTTCGATGACGACAGGGCCCTGCGGCGCGAAGTCCGGCAGGGGTTCCAGGTCGAGGAAGGGGATCACGCTGCTGGCCTGGGCAGCCATCTTAGTCACCGGGGAAAGGTCGGCGCCCACGGCTGCGACGGCTGGAATCGTCGCCGGGACGGCCGGAGCCACAGCAGCGGTCCCGCCGGCGGCGTAGGTCTTCACGTCGTCGGGCGTCACCCGTCCGGCGGGTCCGGAACCGGCGATGGCATGGATGTCCACGCCCATCTCCCGGGCCAAGCGGCGGGTGGCCGGGGCCGCAGGCACCGGACGTCCGGCGACGGCGCTGTTGGCCTGTGTTGTGGCGGCGGCGGCCGGCTTCGCCTTCGGTGCCGTGGCGACGGCAGCGGCAGCAGGAACATCTGCGGCCTCGGGCAGTCCGACCGGCGTCTCTTCGGCGGCGCGCCCTGTCGGCGCAGCCGCTTCACCGTCGACGGCGATCACACAGATCACCTGGCCTGTCTCGACCACGTCGCCCACTTCGCCTGTGGTCATGCTCACCACGCCGCCCCGGGGCGACGGAATCGTCACGGCGGCCTTGTCGGTCTCCACGTCCACCAACGGCGCGTCTTCTTCGATCAGATCCCCGGGCTGCACGTACCACTTGAGCACTTCGCCCTCGTGGATGCCCTCGCCGAGATCCGGCAGCTTGAACTCGAACATCGCTTCCTCCTAGAAGTCGAGAGCTTCCTCGATCCCGCGGCGCGCGCGGCCCACCGTCGGCATGTACTGCAGTTCGCGCCCGAAGTAGGGCGTGGCCACGTCGAACCCGGTCACGCGCTTGGCCGGCGCCTCGAGATACATCAGGGCCTTGTCGTTGACGCAGGCGATGATCTCGCTGGCCGGCCCGAAGCTGCGCGGCGCCTCCTGCACGATGGCCAGGCGGCCCGTCTTGCGCACCGATTCGCAGATGGTGTCGCTGTCCATGGGCGCCACGGTCAGCAGGTCGACCAGCTCGATGCTGGCCCCTCGCGCCTTCTCGATCTCCGCGACGGCCTTCTTGGTGGTGTGCATCATGGCGCCCCACGACACCACGGTGATGTCGTTGCCCTGCTGCACCACCTGGCACTTGCCGATCTCCATGGTCTCGGGCTTCTCCGGCACCTCTTCCTTGAAGGCGCGGTAGGAGCGCTTCGGCTCCATGAACACGACCGGATCGGGATCGAGGATCGCGGCCCGCAGCAGGGCGCGGGCATTCCGCGGACCCGAAGGGATCACGACCTTGGTGCCGGGCATGTGGGCGTAAAACACCTCGCGGCTCTCGCTGTGATGCTCCAGGGCACGCACGCCGCCGCCGAAGGGCAGGCGCATGACCATCGGCACCGTGAACTGGCCCTGGGTGCGGGCGCGCATGCGCGAGCCGTGGCCTTCGAGCTGGGGAATCATGAGGTAGGAGAAGCCGCTGAACTGCATCTCGCCCACGGGCTTCAGGCCGCCCATGGCCATGCCGATGGCGGTGCCGATGATGGCGCTCTCGGCCAGGGGCGTGTCGATGACGCGCGCCTCGCCGTACTTGGCGTGCAGGCCTTCGGTCACGCGGAACACGCCGCCGTCGACGCCCACGTCCTCGCCCAGGATCACGACGGTCTCGTCCTCGGCCATCATCTCGTCGAGGGCCAGGTTGATGGCCTGCACCATGTTGATCTTAGCCATGGTCGGCCTCCTTGGCCAGCTCGGCGAGGTACTCCGCGCGCTGCTGCTCGATGACCGCGTGGGTCGTACCGTAAACGTGGTCGAAGGGCGCATCCATCTTGAATTCGGTCATGGCCTCGAACTCGGTGATCTGCCGGTCCATCTCAGCCTTGAACTCCTCCTGCTGCGCATCCTCCTGCACATCGCTCCACCACTTCTTGGTCGTGAGGTACTTGCGGAAACGCACCAGGGGGTCGCGCTTCCACCACACGTCCTCCTCCTCCTTGGACCGGTACTTGTACTGGTCGTCGGCGGTGGTGTGCATCATCAGGCGGTAGGTCACGCACTCGATCAGCGTCGGGCCTTCGCCCTTGCGCGCGCGGTCGAGAGCTTCGCGCGTGGCCACGCTCACGGCCAGCACGTCGTTGCCGTCCACTTGCACACCCGGCATGTCGTAGGCGATGGCCTTCTGGGCGATGGTCCGCGAGTGCATCTGCTTGGAGCGGGGGATCGAGATGGCCCACTGGTTGTTCTGCACGACGAAAATCACGGGCAGCTTCCAGGTCGAGGCGTAGTTCAGGGCCTCGTGCACGTCGCCCTCGCTGGTGGCGCCGTCGCCCATGTAGGTCAGGGCGCACACATCCTTTTCACCCTTCAACCGCGAAGCATAGGCCAACCCCACCGCGTGCAGGGGCTGAGCCCCGACGATCACGCTGATGGGCAGGTTGCGCGGGTTCGTGTTCGCGTCGTTGTGGTTGCCCTCTTCCCAGCCGTTGTAATAGAGCAACTGGCGGATCAGGCTCTCGCCGCGGTGCAGGCGAGCGGCGTGCTCGCGGAAGGCGCCCACGAACCAGTCCTTCTCGCCGGCCCAGTACATCGTGCCGATCTGGGAGGCTTCCTGGCCGGTGCTCGGGCCGAAGGTGCCGATGCGGCCCTGGCGCTGCAGCTTGAGCATGCGCTCGTCGGTCACCCGGCCCCAGAGCATGGCCCGGTACATGTCGAGCAGCTCGGCCTTCTTGAACTTGGGGTCGAGATCCGCGTCGACGTTGCCGTCTTCGTCAAGGATCTGGAGGTAGGAGACCTTCCAGGTCTCGAGGTCCTTCAGGGGCATCGATGATCCTTTCTGGATCCACCGCCCTTGAGCGGGGCGGCTGCTTCATGCGGACGGACCGACACCGAGCCGTGATCACGGCCATGCGCCTCTTGAAAAACGGCCCCGATCCTCTAAACCGGGGCCATTATTGTCCGGGATTGGATGCGCGCCTCATAATCGCACCGAACAGGTGCTTTTGCCACCTTTTTGATGCTGAGAAGCAAGAGTGATCTGAGGGATCAACGCAGGGAAACCCTTGTCGGATCAGAGGAAAGCCAATCCAAGGGAATGTCGGCTGGCAAGACTTCCATATCCATGACCGCAGCGATGAGCTCCCCGTCCGCTCCCCCCCGATAGGGGTTCACGAACTCCCAGACAACCTCTCCGTCGGGGGTCACCTCGAACGCGCGGCCGTTGTCCGACTCGACGATCAAGGTGTTGCCGCAGGGCAGGCGCCGCGCCGCGCCGCAGGTAGGCGAGTAGAGGGGCGTCTCGGGGCCGTCGGCATAGGTCCAGACCGTCTCGAGAGTGAAGGGATCAAACTCCAGCACGCGGGACCGACCGCCCTGTTCCAGGTTGTCGAACAGCAGCATGTGACCGTCGGCCAGGATCGTCGGCTCGTGCTGACGCGACCACGGACCCCGGCGGGCCCAGACGATCCGGCCGAACCGGGGGTCCAGCACAGCAAGCAGATCCAGTTCGCGCACCGAGATCAACACGTTGCCCGCCCGGAACGCCTCGGAGCGCTCAGCGAGGCGCCCGTCGAGCAGTTCGAGGGTGTTGGTGTGGAACAGGTCGCCCGAGGCCGGAGCCTTGGGAAGCAGATCGGCGAAAGGAGAATGTTCGAAGGCGTTCAGCAGGTCGATCCGGAGTTGGAGCCGGCCTTCGGAGTCCAGGAACGTAACCGAATCGAGCAGCACCGGCTCTTCGGGATGGAAGCGGGGTTCGACCCGGGCGTCTCTCGTCAGTACGACGATGCTGCCGTCCGGTCCGATATCCAGATCGTGATGGCATTTTCCGGCGTAGGCCCACAGGACGTTCGAGTCGCGGTCGAGCTTCACCAGACCGTGACCCTCGTAAACGGCCAGCAACGATCCATCGTCCATCAGGTGCGCCCGACGCCAGCAGCCTGTCGCCGGTACAGGAGGCATGAAGTCGACGGGACGGGAACGCCAGAGGTCGGTGTAATCGTAGGTCCAGGTGTGGACGATCCGTCCGTCGCGCTCCATCAGCGCCGCTTCTGGAGCATGGCCGGAAACGAAGAAGCGGAGACCGGGAGCGGCGCGCTCCTCGTCGAGGATGATGACGCCGGCATCGGCGCCGACATGATGCGAGGTGCCGCTGTAACCAAGGCTCAGCAGCTTGCGAATCCGCTTCTCGCGATCGCGATCGGAGATGGAAGAGGCGGTGCGGGTCTGGACAGGATTCCAATGACCGGGAAGTTCGGGAGCCGGCCGACCGTACACGACCCTCCTGAGGGCGCCCTTCACCTTCGGCGTATCGAGGAGCAGTCCGCCGCCGACAAGCGCCACCACACCGACCGCCACGATGGCAGTCAGGATTCTCGTCACGGGGCGTCGAGCAAGCGGGCGGGCGCCTCGGGCCATGTGTTCTCCTCATTGTGGGAACGTCGATCGAATTCGGACTTTACCACAAATCCCTACGATGTCGGTGGAATTCCCGGCGTTTTCACTGGCAGGTCACCGTAATGGCCACTAGATTTCACCACGCGGCACCGCCGCACCCGACCGACAGCCGACCCGAAGCCGAAGGGGAGCCAGTTATGCTGAAGGAATCCGTCCAGAGCGCCCTCAACGATCAAATCCAGGCCGAATTCCATTCCGCCTACCTCTATCTGTCCATGGCCGCCTGGTGCGAAGCCAAGAACTTCGACGGCTTCGCCCACTGGATGCGCATGCAGGCCCAGGAAGAGATGTTCCACGCCATGAAGGTCTACGACTACGTCAACATGACCGGCGGCCGCGTGCTGCTGCAGGGCGTCCAGCAGCCCGATGTGGACTGGGACACGCCCCTGGCCATCTTCCAGGCCTCCCTCGCCCACGAAATCTACATGACCGGCCGCATCAACGACCTGCTGGGCCTGGCCATGGACGAGCGCGACCACGCCACCGCCAACATGCTGCAGTGGTTCATCGGCGAACAGGTCGAAGAAGAGGCCAACGTCGACGGCATCTGCGGCAAGCTGACGATGATGGGCGACAACATGCATGCGGTGTACATGATGGATCGGGAACTGGCGGCGCGGCCGGTGCCGACGCCTCCCGCGGTCGCCTAAGTTCAGGACAGACAAAGGGCCGTCGGAATCGATTCCAGGCTGTTTCGATTCCGACGGCCCTTTGTCTGTCCCCGATCTAGGGGGTGCCGGAGGGGGCTTGGCGGCGGAATAGAGAAGCAACGAAGCCGGGCTGCTCGGGTACGAATTCGCCTGATCCTCTTGTAAGAACGAATTCGGCGCAATTTGAGATGGTCATGAGCGGTTCGCCGTTTCGTTCTCCAGCCATAATTGCGCCATCCCACCCATCGAGTCCGCCATCGTATCGAAACACCACCCTAATCGGATCTCCTATTGCGAACGCCGGCGCCCCAACTGTTTTGTCCGCCAGCGGCGCCGCGCCGCAGGTGCAGCACGCCAATACCGCAACCAGGATCGTCACCAATCGGAGTTTCGCCATTGCTTGGCCCTCCGCTTCATCACAAACAGTGGCGCCCTCTTCTTGAGGTGCGCTAGCATGCCTAACCACGCGATCGCCAGACCAGCCAACAAAAACCAACAAGTGCTTCCAAGGCAGCCCCACATCCACAACACTTCCCCCACTCGAGGAACGACAAGGGGGCCGTCAGAATCGATTCCAGGCTGTTTCGATTCTGACGGCCCCCTTGTCGTTCCCCACTATTTGAGGAGGGTCATGCGTTGGGACAAGACGATGTCCCCGACCACCAGCTTGGCGAAATAGATGCCGGCAGGGACGAGCTCGCCTGCGGCGTCGCGGCCGAGCCAGGTCGTCGTGTGGGTTCCGGCCTGCATCGTCTGGTGCATGAGGTCGTCGATGTGGCGGCCGCGGACATCGACGATCTGCAGCGTGACGGTTCCCGGCTCTTCCAGCTCGAACGAGATCACCGTCGCTGGATTGAACGGGTTGGGACGACATGGATGCAGGGTCAACCGAGGTACGGCTTCTGGCGTCGGCTCGTCCTCGTTGCCGACCATGCCGTCGCACACCACGCCGCGAGCGCCGACGCCGCCGCAGGTACTCAGCGCGGAGCTGCAGGGCGAGGACACATCCAAGCCGTAGGGATCCGCGCCCGGCACGCCGTCGCAGAAGACCGGATCAGCCGAGAAGTTGTTGTTGATGCCCCCCTGGACGGCGATGCCGCCGACCCAGTCGCCGCCTTCGTTTCCGAACAGATCGCTGCAGTTCAAGAACAAGACACCCAGGCCGTCCCAAACCACCGCGGCGCCACCGGTGTTGTCGGCGATGATCGTGTTCCAGATCATGATCGGGCCGTCGATCGACGCTTCGATGAAGGCTCCCGACCCCACCGGGGAAGCGTTGCCGACGATGGTGCAGTCGGTCCAGGTGCTTTGGGAGATGTCGTTGATGAAGATGGCCCCGCCCTCGATGGCCGCCGTATTGTCGGCGAACACACAGCTGGTGAAGTCCATGGCGCCGCACGAAGGGTCGGCGGCAGCGCCGCCCTGCAACGCGGCGTTGCCGTTGAACACACAGTCGGTGTAGGTCACGAAGCCGGCGAAGTTGGCCACGGCGCCGCCGTGGGTGGTTGCGGTGTTGTTCGTGAATACGCAGTGGGCGACGTCGAGGGTGGCGCCCTCGTAGGTTACCACCGCGGGTCCGGTGGTGTGATAACCGTTGGTGATGGTGACGCCCTCAAGCACCCCGTTGATGACCTTGTCGCCCCGCAGACCCGGGGCGGTGCCGCGGCTTCAGCCGCCGTCTCCATACTTCAGCCCGAAGTGGGCGTTGCCCGGTCCCGCCTCGATGTCGATGACGCAGGCGGTGGGGTCGCCGCTCTGGGAACGGATCGTCAGGTAGAGGGCCGGGTGGATGATGTCGCGGTTCCCGTCGCCGGTGTACACGCCGTCGGCGAGCTCGATCTCGTCCCAGCTCACTGCTGCGTCGAGGGCTGCCTGGATGGTCGGATAATCCCCGGTGCCGTCGGGCGAAACGTGCAGGACGGTGGCTTGGGCCAAAGAGGCTGCGACGATCAGGGCGATCGCTACGGCGGAGATGCGCAGTCGTGAGGACATGAAGGTCGGCTCCCTGGATCTGGCGGTGTCGAGGCTCTCTTCGACGTCTAAGCTAAGGATAAGGGAGCCGGAACGAAAGATCATCTACGAAACCCCTCAGGATTCCCCGGGAGCCAGGGCATCGCGGATCTCGCCCGCCATGGCCACCGCCCGGCCGGTGGCGATGTCCACCACCACGAAGGTCACCTCGGCGTCGGCAACACGCTCCACAGCGTCGCCCTCGCCCCGCAGGACCTCCTGCTTGATCATGCCGCTGCGGCCGCCGAGATGATGAACGTGGGAAACGATCTCAAGCACGTCGTCCAGCACCGCCGCACGACGGTAATTGATGGTGATCTTGACCACCACGAAGCCCAGGCCCCGTTCCTTCCAGGCCTGCAGGTTCGCCGAGCCCTCGATCATGCGCCAGCGGGCCTCCTCGAGGAATTCGAGGTAGCGGGCGTTGTTGACGTGGCCGTAGAGGTCGAGGTGGTAGCCGCGGACCTTGATCGTGGTGCGGTATTCCTTCATTTCACATCCCTGGGCTTCTCGGCCGATACGGTCTCGGCCCATCGCACGACCCGGATCCCCACGCTCCCCACGCCTACCGAAGGATCCAACCCCACTCGCGAAGCCGAGCGGCAGCCGTTTGCATAGCTGGCGTACGATCCACCGCGCAACACACGCCGGTTGCCGACCGCCGGGCCGTCCGGGTCGGTCTCCGGACTCGCCGCATAATAGGTCGCGCCATACCGGTCCCAGCACCATTCCGCGACGTTGCCGTGCATGTCGAACAGACCGTACGCGTTGGGCAATTTCGAACCGACCGGCATGGTCGAGCCGATGAACGGACCGCCGCTGTTGCTCCAATACCAGCCCAGGCGCTCGAGTACCGGATCGGATTCGGGGTTCTGGCCCTCTCCCAACACGGTGATCGGACCGTGGGCGAAGGCGTCCGGACGCTCGCCGCGGCACAAATACTCCCACTCCGCCTCGGTTGGCATCCGGTAGCCTTCGGCGTTCTGGTTCCAGCCCACCGCGGCCCCCACGATGTCGTAGGCCAGATCCAACCCCTCCGACGCCGACAGCGCGTTGCAGAACTGACAGGCCTGCAGCCACGACACCGTCTCGACGGGGCGGTTCACCGTGCCGTCGAAGGTCGAGGGATTGCTGCCCACCACGCCGAGGTACTGCCCTTGGGTGATCTCGTAGGTCGACACCAGCAACGCCCGGGTCAGCGTCACCTCGTGCTGGGGCGCTTCTTCGTCGGGGCGGATCGGAGTGTCGAAGGGAGGCGCGTAGCCCAGCTCCCATTCGGGCGACCCCATGACGAAGGTACCGGCCTCCACCCGCACCATCTGGATATCGAGGGGTGGTCGCGGCGTGTAGGCGCCGCTTACCGTCAGCTCTTCCGCCGAGGCGAGTTCGTAATCGAACTGGCCGCCGTGGGGCTCGATGAAGTCGGGAATCGGCTGCCAGTCCACCGTCAGCGGGCCGGGTGGGAGATCGTCGATCGTGGCATCTCCCATACCTGCAGCGTCATGCAGACCGCCACCGGTCAGGATTTTCAGGACCCAGCGGGGATGCAGCACGTCGGGCGACACGTCGATCGCCACCGACCCTGTCGCCGTGGGGTCGAGCACATAGGTGCCTTGGAAGGTCACCGTTTCGCCGGCGCTCAGGTTCTGAGCAGCAATAGGAGGCTCGAAGTAACCCGGCAGTTCGCCCCAGGTCATGGTGTAGTCGCCGACGGCACGTTCTGTGAGCACCGTATCGCGTCTTCCGCTGGCAATGAAGGCGTCGGGGCCGTTCAGCGTCCAGCTCACGACCAGTCCCTCCGGTGAGATCGTCACCACGACCGTACCAGTCTCCGGTGGCGTCGGCGTGCCCCCGTCGTCGGAACAACCGGAGAGCAATGCCGCGGTTATCAACACCATCAACGGCAGGGTGAACTTCACGGTCGAACCTCCTCGATCCCCATCTGGAAAGTGCGGGCCGCGTAACGGTACACCGGCCACACGCGCATATCATTCCTTGATTCGGAGTCGTCGAGCCACAGCGCCGGCGCTCCCACGCCGAGGGTCGTACCCGTGTGAAAACTAAGAGTCCCGTCGGGGCGTTCGAGCTGCCAGGCCGCCCCCTCCCCGACCAGTTCAGCCACCGCCGCCGTGTCGATCAGCACGACGCCGCTCGCGTCTCGCACGAACAGCAAAGGCGCCAATGCATCCTCGAGGGTCGGAATCGACACGGGATATCTCACGACATGACCGTGCCTGTAAGAGAAGTAAGGGTCACTTCCATACCTCTTACGATACTCCTTGGCCGGCAGCGGTACCGTGGTTTCTGGATGCCGGGCCCTCCAAGCCGCCCAGTCACATACGACCAGGGGCAGGTCGAGCAAAGTGCGTTCCTGAGCAGCGGCCGGGCCGGTCACGGCACGCCCTGCAAGCTGACTCCACAAGCTCAGGGTGTCGCTGCGGGCGTACATCAGCAGGTTGCCGTCGGTGAGCAGGCCGCTGACGCCGAACTGCAGAACCGCACCATCGACGTCGCGAGCGAACGCGCGCACCGAACCCGTAAGTGGGCTCCAGGTCACCGCCACCGCACGGCCGCCGAGAGTGTCGTTGACCACCTCGTGCCAGTTCAGCACCCGCAGAGGCCAGGCCCGAGCACAGCCGTTGATCACCATCCCGACCACGCGGTCGGTTGAAACCAGATATTTGCCGCGCATGGCCGCGGTCAGTGAATCGACGCCGGCAAGGTCCAGCAGCAGTGGGCGATCGAGAGCTGCGAGTCCGTCGCGGGGCAGGCCCGACGAGACGAGGGTTTCGCTGGGTACGAGGCAGGGGCTGAGGTCGAATCCGTAGCTGCCGGGATCGCGACCGTCGCCGACTGTCTCGGCACGGCCCCCCGCCGCGGGCACGAGGATCCGCAGGGCGACCGCCAAACTCACCAGCGCCACGCCGCCGCCCAGCGACCAGAACAACGCCCGGGGCAGACGACGCGGTCCGCTCATGGCGCGACCACCATCAAGGTCAACAGCAGGGGCAGATACATCACGCTGCCCAGGAACACACGCCGCGTGTTGACCTGGCTGCGGTCGCGGTAACAACGGATACCCTGCCAGAGCCAGGCGGCGCCCAACAGCACCGACCCGGCGGCGAAGATCGAACCGGCCAGCCCGGCGAAACTCATCACCAGACCAAGGGGCAGCAGCACCCAGGCGTAGATCATCATCAGGCGGAAGGTCGCGTCGCCGTTGGGATCGTCCACCGAAACCATGCGGTAGCCGCCGCGCCGGTAGTCCTCGCGATAAAGCCAGGCCAGGGACAGGAAGTGGGGGATCTGCCAGACGAAGAGCAGCAGACCGAGCAGCCAGCCGCCGGTCTCGATGCCGCCGGTCACGGCGCTCCAGCCTATCATCGGCGGAATGGCCCCGACGACCGAACCGACCATCGTGTTGAGGTTGCTGCGCGGCTTCAGGGGTGTGTAGACGGCCACGTACAACACGACGGTCCCCGCGGCCAGCAGAGCCGGCAGTACACCCGACCAGCGCCACAACACGAGGCAACCGACCAGGGCGATGGTCGTCGATGCCGCAGCAGCATGAGTCACCCCCATGCGCCGCGACGGCAGTGGACGCTCGCGGGTGCGCTCCATCAGGGCGTCACGGTCGCGTTCGATGACCTGGTTCAGGCCGTTGGCTCCGAGAGCAGCCAAGGCGGTGCCTCCCAGGGTCGCCAACAAGTGGACCCAATGGAACGCCTCGCCTCGGGCGCCTAGGTAGCCTGCCAGCGTGGTGATCAGCACCAGAGAGCTGAGCCTGGCCTTGCCCAGTTCGAGATAGATCGAGATCCATGTTGCGGGAGTCATGCTTCTCCAGGATCATTCGTTCGGTGGCAATGACGTCGGCCGCGCCAAGATAGATCAGGCGACGGGCCCACGCACGCAGCAGGATACCAGGAGGAGACCCCATGGGCAACCGAACCCGCGCCGCAGCGCGCGGCAGCGACATCCTCACCCTCGGTTTCGGCACCACGGTGGCCATGTGGACCGTGGGCTACATAGGGCGACTGCCCGACTTCCAGGCCCCCAGTGCGGTGCTGTTGACCCTCATGCTGCTGATTCTCGCCTTCGGCGGCTTCGTCTCGGCCCGCCTGACCACCGGAGGCGTATTGGCCGGCGTACGCACAGGTGTTCTCTCGTCGCTGCTCAACCTGCTGATCCTCGGCAGCCTGCTCGCCGACACGGCGCGCGGCGAAATCCTCCCTTCGGCTCTGGTCTGGCTGCCCGGCTCCCTGGCCGCCGGCGCAATCTTGGGGGCCCTCGGCGGCCTGCTCGGCTCCCGCGGCGCCGGCGGCTGCGAACCCCTCGTGGGCCAACCGCTGTTCGACCCCGACGGCCTCGCCGACCGCGCCTGGGACGCCGCCTTCGCGTCGGTGGCCGGCGCCGCCACCCTGCTGCTGATCGTCGCCGGCGGCGTGGTCACGGGCCAGCAGGCCGGCCTCGCCGTCGTCGACTGGCCCAACTCGTTCGGCTCCAACATGTTCCTCTATCCCCTGTCGCGCATGACCGGGGGCATCTATTTCGAGCACAGCCACCGGCTGATCGGGTCGCTGGTGGGGTTCACGACCTTGGTGCTGGCCATCCAGCTCTGGCGGGTCGAGAACCGGCGCTGGGTCAAGGGGCTCGCAGGCGCCGCGCTGGCCATGGTCATCATCCAGGGGATCCTGGGCGGCCTGCGGGTCACCGGCCACTTCACCATGAGCCAGGATGCGGCGATCACCACTCCGAGCATCACCCTCGCGGTGGTCCACGGAGTGTTCGCCCAGCTCTTCCTTTCCACACTCGTGGCCCTGTTCTGCGTGACGACGCCCCTGTGGCGCCGGGCTGTGGCCGCGATCCACCCGGGCGCCGGGATCGACCACGGCCTGTCGCGGATCCTGGTGATCATGGTTATCGTGCAACTGATGCTCGGGGCCGTCCTGCGCCACGTGGCCCACGGCCTGCTGTTCCATATCACCATGGCGACGATCGTGGCCGGCACGGCCCTGTTCGCCGGCATGAGGGCCTGGGGCGAGCATCGCGGACAGCCGGTGATCCCGTACCTCGGCCGGGGGCTGATGGTGCTGGTGACGACGCAGCTGGTCCTGGGCGTGCTGGCCCTCTGGGGCACGAGCCTGACCACGACCCGCCAGGCGCCGCATCTGCTCGACGTGATCTTCACGACGACCCATCAGACCGTCGGCGCGGTGATCCTCACGATGTCGGTGATGCTCATGCTCTGGACCCGACGACTGGTCCGCTCGCAGGCCTGACCCGCCCGCGGCCGGTCCCCATCCGAGAGGAGCGACCATGGCCCGCGTTTCCGATATCCTCGCCGTCAAAGGCGATACCGTGCACAGCATCTCCCCCGAGGCGACCGTCTACGACGCCATCTCCGTCATGAGCACCCACGGCGTCGGCGCCCTGCTCGTGCGCGACGACGAGATCCGCGGCATCCTCACCGAGCGCGACTACCTGCGTAAGGTCGCCCTGATGGGCCGCTCGTCCCGCGAGACGCCTGTGAGCAGTATCATGTCCACGGCCCTGGTTTTCGCCACACCCGACCAGGATGTCGAGGAGGTACTGGCCACAATGTCCGAAGCGCGGATCCGCCACCTGCCGATCATGCACGAGGGCAAGCTCGCAGGCCTGATCTCCATCGGCGACTGCGTCAAGCAGATCAGCCACGACCGCAAGGCCCAGGTGCGACTGCTGAGCGAGTACATCACGGGCGGATATCCGGGATAAGCATGCTCCTAATCCCCGAACAACAATATCGGCCCCCGCATGCCGCGGGGGCCGATTGCCGTCTTGTGGTGCCTTCGCCGTTATGACACTTTACTCACCATAAGGACACACCCGGCCGCCAGCCGGGCCGCACATCGGCATCACCCACCATTCTCGGCGCAATCCCGCCGCGGGAGGTCGTCATGGCTCAGACCGTCATCGAGAAAATCACTCAGGCCCACGCCGTCGATCTGGCCGCCGGTGTCGAACTGCACGCAGGCGATTTCGTGACCTTGATCCCCGACCTGATCATGACCCACGACAACACCGCCGCGGTGCTGAACAAGTTCGAATCGCTGGGCGTGGAGAAGATCCACAACCCGCGCCAGCCCGTATACGCCCTGGATCACGACATCCAGAACAGGAGCGAGGGCAACCTGGCCAAGTACGCGCGCATCGAAGCCTTCGCCAAGGCCCAGGGCGTCGACTTCTACCCCGCGGGCACCGGCATCGGACACCAGGTCATGCTCGAGAACGGTTACGTCAAGCCGGGCGGCTTCTGCGTGGCCAGCGACAGTCACTCGAACATGTACGGCGCCGTGGGTGCCGTGGGTACGCCGGTCGTCCGCACCGACGCCGCGGCCATCTGGGCCACGGGCCGCTTCTGGTGGCAGATCCCGCGCACCGTGCGCGTGAACCTCACGGGCGAGCTGCGCGACGGCGTGACGGGCAAGGACGTCATCCTCACCCTCTGCGGCATGTACAACGCGGGCGAAGTGCTCAACGCTGCTCTCGAGTTCGCCGGCCCCGGCATCTCCAGCCTTTCGATGGACGCGCGCATGACCATCGCCAACATGACCACCGAGTGGGGCGCCCTGGTGGGCTGGTTCCCCT
>ERZ889078.90-NODE-90-length-73638-cov-30.021268_pt1 | contig 73638 bp, 61 predicted proteins | sample MGYA00521266_ERZ889078 | MGnify/ENA primary metagenome ERZ889078 (study PRJEB32303, sample SAMEA104408618) | aquatic metagenome | biome: Brackish water; feature: Pelagic; material: water | place: Baltic Sea | collected 2014-06-16T06:34:00 | depth 76,534 m ... | reverse complement strand
CCATAGGAACTCAAGTTTTCGTTGCGCTTGCAATCATGTACGCGTATAAAAAATACACCGATTCGAAGATTGCCGTTCCAGACGGAACGTCTAGAATGGAAAATAGTTTTATGTACAAATTGCTTATCAATCAGTACTATATTCCGTACGCTTACGAAACGTATTTAGTCACTCCGTATAGAGAGTTGTCAGAAGTGTTTTGGACTCACGTCGATATGAAGATAGTCGACGCTTCCGTGGACGGAATCGCCGGTATCATTTACAATACGGGTGAGAAAACGAGAACGATGCAGAGTGGCAATTTGTCCACGATGTTAAAATGGATGGTCGCGGGTATGATTGGCCTGTTGTCGTTAGCTGTGGTTTTCGGACTGGCAGTTAGATATTCTGGTGAGATTGTGACGATTTTATCAGGTTTAGGAGTTTAATAAATGGTTGATCATATCTTATCAATTTTAATATTTTTTCCATTGGTCGCGGCGCTATTTGGATTTATGATTCAAAAAGACAGCATAAGAACTTATGGAGTCGCGGTTTCCGTGATAGAGTTCGCTCTTTCTTTGTGGCTTTGGTTCTCTTTCGACGGCGTCTCTTCGGGAATGCAGTTTATGGAAAACATTCCTTTGATCCCCGCTTTTGGCATCAACTACACCCTTGGCGTAGATGGAATCTCCGTATTTATCATCATCTTATCGACATTTTTCACAATGATAGGCATAGCCTCGTTGGGAGAGATGAAAAATATAAAGAACTTGATAATCACGCTTCTTATGTTGCAAATGACGATGTCCGGAGTGTTCGTGGCGCTTGACGCGATAGTGTTTTACGTATTTTGGGAGCTTTCTCTCGTGCCAATGCTTTACATCATCGGCGCTTGGGGCGGGCCTCTTCGCATATACGCTTCGGTCAAGTTTTTCTTGTACACGTTTACGGGCTCGCTCGTGATGCTGGTCGGTATGCTTTTTATGGCGTACTTCTACTACCAAGCGACTGGTCAGTGGAGTTTCGCGATACTGGACTGGTACAGACTGATATTGCCTGAAAACTTCCAGTTGTGGTTGTTCGCGGCGTTCTTCGTGGGTTTCGCCATCAAAGTGCCGATGTTTCCATTTCACACTTGGCTGCCTTACGCTCACGGTCAGGCGCCGACGATCGGTTCGGTCATACTAGCGGCGATATTGCTTAAGATGGGAACTTACGCGTTTATCCGTTTTTCCTTGCCGCTTTTTCCGGACGCTTCCGTGTTTTTCATGTTCCCGATCGCGATACTCGCCATCATTATGGTTATCTACACGGCGATGGTCGCTTACGCGCAAAAAGACATCAAGCAAGTCATCGCTTATAGCTCGATTTCGCACATGGGTATCATCATCATCGGAACGTTCGCGTTAAACGTCGAAGGCGTTTCTGGCTCGATATTTTTGATGCTGGGTCACGGAGTGGTCGCCGGCGCGCTATTCTTGCTCGTTGGCGTTATCTACGATAGACGCCACACTAAAATTATGGACGATTTTGGCGGCTTGGCTCACGTTATGCCTCGCTACGCGACCATCTTTGGAATCATGATGATGGCTTCGGTCGGCATGCCTCTAACAATCAACTTCGTTGGCGAGTTTTTGAGTCTTCTCGGATTCTTCAAACAGTCTCAAATCTTGGCTCTATTAGCCGGAGTCGGCATCATAGTCGGCGCCATCTATATGTTGGCCGCTTACAAAAAAGTGTTTTTTGGCGAGATTACTCACGATGAGAACAAAAAACTCAAAGACGTAAACTCGAGAGAGTTGGTGGCTTTGATACCGTTGACGATTATCGCTATCTGGTTGGGAATCTATCCTAAACCGATTTTGGAGCCTATCAACAACAGCGTCGAGTCTATCATACAGCTTATGCACGACAAGGCGCAAACGCCGGAAGCGAAAATGAGAATACCAAGTCCTCTTAAAGACATGGTTATGCCGGTAAGTTCAATAGAGGAGGCGAACTAATGTTAGAGCCAATAAATATTTCTTTGGAGTCTTTAAACCTAATGACTCTTTCGCCTATGCTAATTCCTATCGTGGGCGCGCTGTTTATCATCGTTATCGACACGATAAAAGGCGGACTCGACAAAACTTTATACGTAGTTTTGAGCATGTTGTTCATACTTATGGACCTTGGAGCGCTTTTCAACTCTTCGGCGGTTTTTTCCGCCAGCGGAACCATGATGGGCGCGTTCGACGTGATGCTCATAGACGGTTTGGCGATACTCTCGCAATTTGTAATCGTTGGGGCGTCTCTGCTTTTCATACCGTTGGCGTTGACGCACAACCGTTTTCACGAGTTTTCCTATTCTGAGTTTTTCGCGCTCTTCTTGTTTATGATTAGCGGATTTCAGTTTATGGTGGCGACGGACAACCTTATCCTTATATTCGTAGGGCTTGAAACGGCGTCTTTGGCGTTGTACACCATCATCGCTATGCACAATCGCGACAAATCCTTCGAAGCGGCGGTTAAATACTTTACTATGGGCGCTTTGGCGGCTGGTTTTTACAGCTTCGGCTCCATGGTTTTTTACGCGCTTACGGGTTCTGTGGAAATCAACCAAATAGCCACCGTTTTGGCGGCGAACAATTACGTCGACATGGGATACGTTCTCGTCGGCACGGCGTTCTTGCTAGCCTCTCTTGGCTTCAAAGTCTCCCTCGTTCCTTTTCACACTTGGGCTCCCGACGTTTACGAGGGCGCGAGCGCGGCGATGGCGGGTTATATGTCCATCGTTCCAAAAATCGCCGGTTTCGTAGTCACTATGAGAATCTTCGAGTTTTTAATTCACAGCGGCGTGGTTTGGTTGGAGATAATTCTTTACGCGGTCGTGGTTATCACTATGACAGCCGCGAACATGTGGGCGCTCGTTCAAACGGACGTTAAGCGTATGCTCGCGTATAGTTCCATATCTCACGCCGGTTTCGTTATGGCGGCGGTTATGATAGGCACGACGCAGTCAAACAGCGCTCTGTTCCTATACTGGATTTTGTTCAGCTTCACGAACTTGGGCTCGTTCTCGATGCTTTGGATAAGCCGCCAAAAGTCTTTGCCGGATTATCAAAGCAGCGACCACGCTTATAGCAAATTTGCGGGGATGATGTACGCTTCTCCCGTTGCGGCGACGATCATGACTATATTTATGCTCTCCCTTGCCGGAATTCCTCCTTTCGCGCTCTTTTGGGGCAAGCTTTACATGATAGGTTCGGCGGTCTCCGCGGGCTACACGGTTTTGGCGTTGATTATGGCGCTTAACTCGGCTATCGCCGGCTACTACTACCTAAAGCTTATCGTGTATATGTTTATGAAAGATCCTCTTCCTGGAAACAACGGCGATATATATTCCGCCAACGCGACTCTTGGATTGAGAACTATTATCGGCATCGCCACTTTGGGAACCGTTTTTGCTTTCGTAGCGATAAACCCGCTGCTTGAATTTATTACGGCGTTTGTTTACAACAGCGGATACTAATCGTTAAACTAAATACGGAGAAGAGAATTTGTTAAAATGGACAGTTTCGCTTCTCCTACTCCTAAATATCTCCACATCTATTTTCGCGCTAGAAATCTCTATGAATAGCGCGAGAGAAAATCACGAGCGTTATTCCACTCTTCACATGCGAGACGAACGAGAGTTCGTGTGCGAAGAGATAAAAGACGACTTCGACGCGGTTGTGAAAATCATCTGCGCTTACGACAAACGCCCCTCTCAAATGGTGAAAAAAATACAAAACGATTTTTTCGCGATAGACTCCATAATCAAAGACGAAACTTTTTTTTTGCTTATAACTCCTTATGAAAAAATAAAATTGCTTCCCGTATTGTTCGATTTGACAAAAGAAGACAGCGTGTACGAGGCTTCCGCGGTTAGCGCGAAACATTGGATGGTCATAGGATATAAAAATCAATTGCCCCTGACGAGCGCTGGCCAAAAATCGGATATGGCGATAAATTTTCCATTTTACATGGACGCGGACAAACTGCCGTTCGTTGGCGCCTTGGACATAAAGGGAAACCCCATTCGGATTCAAAAAGTTGGGGACGTCACGGAATATTTGAAAGTTAAAAAATTCTTTGAAGAGAAAAACTACGATTCGATTTTAGAATCGATAGAGGAAGTTCTCGCTTCTTATCCCAACACCCTTTTCAAGGCGGAACTTTTATATTATAAGTTGAAAGTGTTCGACAAACTCAAAGATTACGACAACGCGCTATTGGGGGCTAAAACATATCTAAGGGAATACTCTTCGGATGAAAACGTGCCGGAGGTTTTGTCTCTTATCGCCAAAGCTTACGCCTCAATAGGTTTGGAAACCGACGCGAATTATTTTTTTGACAGATTGTTTAGCGAGCATGAAAATTCCGTATACGCTCAGTGGGGTTACGTCTACCAGGGCGATATGCTAGACGCGGCGGGCGGAACGAACGAGGCGATACGCGCGTACGAAAAAGCGCTCAACTCGACTCAAGATTTGGAATTGGCCGCAACGGCGGCTTACAATTTGGCTCGCGTTAAAATAGCGTACTCCCTTAAAGACTCGGCGACGTATATAAAAAAGATAGTGGACGGGAAACCAGACTTTTTTGTTAACGACTTAAGCAAGTCGACGGATATGATGACAACCTTTTCGGAGTCTGGGGATTATATAACGGCCGCTTCCATCGCTCGCGCGCTCTACTCTTCGTTGAGCGCCACTCACGACGACTATGAGGGCTTGCTGAAAGATTCGGCCCTGTGGTTGGCGAAAACGGAAAATAAAAAAGAAGCTCTTTTCGCTCTAAACAAATATATACAAGAGTTTCCAGACGGCGATTATATAAGCGAAATACAAGTCGCGAAAGACGCGCTCTTTTTTGACACGCAAGAGCTGAACTCGACCGCGAGGTTGGTTGAATACGACAAATTGATACAAGAGTATCCAAACGACAGCATAGGGAATAGGGCGATTTACGAAAAGGCGAAATTTCTTTTGCAAAACAATAAATTTAACGAAGTGTTGGATTTTAAAGAAGATCTAATGGCGCTGGACAAAGAGAAATACGAAGACGTGGACAATATAATACTGGACTCGGCGGTGGGAGCGATGCAAGTTTCGCTTGAGGCGAAGCAATGCCACGACGTGTTGCGCGCGTCCAACGACTACAACGTAACGCTTGGGGACAAATGGGACGACGGCATATACGAATGCGCCATGAAAGGCGGAGATTTCGAGCTGGCGAAATCAATGGCGAACAAACACTTCAAATCCTCCGATTTGGAGATGAGAAAAAAATGGCTTTATAGATACGTCGAAATAGATTTTAGAACGGGCAACTACAGCGACGCGCTCAACGCCTCGAAAGACTTGATCGCCCTTATAGACGACGCTAAAACTTCCCAGTACAACGAGGCGTATAGGTATATTTTCGACACCTACCAGCGATTGGAGCAGAATGACAACGTTTTGGCGGCAATCGTGGATATAGACAACGCGTTTGGCGTCGACTACAAAGACCTAGATAGATATATGACGCTCGTCAATATAGGTCACGAAAGAAAAGACGACAACATCGTGATAAAATATGGCTCTATGGCGAACAAAATACAGCAAGATTCCCAGTCGAATCCTCAAAGCCCTTTGTTGGAGTTCACTCTCTATCAGGCGTACGTAAACCAAGAAAAATACAACGACGCGTTAAAAACCATAGAATCGCTCAACAACGTAGAGATTGACAAAACCCAAAGAGCGAGACAAAAATACTTGCTCGGAACCGTTTACTCAAAACTTTGGAGAGACGAAGACGCGGCGAAGGCGTATGCGGAATCGGTAAAAGCGGACGAAACCTCCCCATGGGCGAAATTGGCGAGAAGCGCTTTGCAAATATAGTCTAACGGTAAATAATAGTAATATTTTATAACACGACAACTCCCCTTTAAGTAACAAATCCTTAAATTAACATATAAAACAACAGCTTTTTATTTATATAAAATAAAAATTAAGATATAAATGAAGTATTAAATTTTTACCAAGGATAATTTATGAAAAATGTTTTAAAAACATACTTTTATCGGTAGTCATAGCGTCATTGACGCTATCAATATCTGGCTGTAGCGGCGGTGGCGATTCGTCGGGAACTACGGTTGGCCTCGCTGGGGCTGGCGGTGGCGCTGGAAAAGGACCATTTAGACAAGGTTCCACGGTTGTGGCGTACAAGTTGGACAGTGGCGTTAGAAGCGCGACCGCGGCGACAACGACAACTAGCGACGATAAAGGGACTTTTAGCTTTTCTGGCTTAATAACTTGGACCGGACCTACGGAATTCGTTATTGACGGCGAATACTTAAATGAAAACACGGGCGCTTATATGGTTCTCCTGCCTGCAAACGGCTTGTCCGCGGTTAGCGATATGGTGGCTGGAGTAAATGAAAAAGTTAACATAAACGTATTCACGGACATCGCGACTCCCGGTATTAAAGCGGCTCTTGCCGCTTCGATTCCTCTCGCGGTAGCCAAGCAAACGGCGCAAGACAACATTGTAAAACTTTTCAATCTTGATTTGCCCGCAGGCGTTGAGCTTACTGACTTGGACGTGACCGATGGCGCGAGCAATCAACAAGCGAACGCTCAGCTTTTACTTGTTTCCGCCGCGCTCTTGCAAGCTCCAAACCCTGAACAACTGATGGAGAATTTCGCTAACGAACTTACTCAAAGTATCGTTGATGGAGAGATCAACGAAAATGAGCTAAGCTCGGTTCTCGAACTTGAAACATTGGCCGCGACGGTTGACTTGAAAGCGGTTGCCGCGATTATGATAGACAAGATTCCTTCGATAGGCGCGATAGACGTGGACGCGGCGCTTAATCACACCTTGGCCTTTGACCATAATATTAGTTTTATCAACGTTCAAGACGCTTTTACTAGTACGGTTTATACGTCCAACGAAGCGACGATAGTCGGCGTATATGGAGAAACCGCTCCAATTTCCATCATTGGCGGTACGTATAGCGTGGATGGCGGTCTTTTCGCAAGCGCCGCGGGAACCGTGGCCAACGGACAAAAATTAAGAGTGAGAGTCACTTCTTCATCCGCTTACTCGACTAAGGCTACGGCCAGCGCGACTATCGGCGGTGGCGTGATTTCTTACGCCGTAAGTACGAAATCAGCTCCCATTTCATCGGTAACGGACGCCACTCCAAACGCTTTTTCGTTTGGATTTAAAAATGAGCAAGCGCCAAGCGCTCTTGTCGAAAGCGATACGGTGAAAATTACGGGTATAAACGCTCCGGCGGCTATATCAATCGACGTTGGCGAATATAAGATTAACGCTGGCGGGTTTACAAGCGCTAACGGTACCGTTAGCAATGACGATAACGTAACGGTAAGACACGCTACAAGCGGGCTTGCCGGAGTTCAAGTGAAATCAACCGTGACTATCGGTGGGGTGACAGGGTACTTTTCCACGTCAACCACTCCGGAAGATACGATACCGAATCCTTTCTCTTTCGCGAATCAAACCGACGTAAACGCCACGGCGACTCCAGTCGTTGTTTCAAATACGGTAACGCTTGGCGGCTTTAACGTAGCTTTGCCAATTTCGATTGTGGACGGCAACTATAGCGTCGACGGCGGAACTTGCACGGACGCGAACGGTACGATATCCACTGCTCAGACGTTGGCGTTGTGTCAAATTCCTTCTTCGAGTTTCGCAACGTCAAAAACGACTATGGTCACTATCGGAAGCGTCGTCGCTAGTTTTACAACTACGACTATGTCCGATCCATTCGTGGCGGACTCGACTCCCAACGCCTTCTCTTTCGCTTCGAAGTTGGACCAAAACACTTCCGCGAGCGTCGTTAGCGATAGCGTAACGGTGTCGGGAATCAACACCGACGCGAGCGCGTCCATAGTGAACGGAACGTATAGCGTAAACGGATCGGGAAGTTTCACGGACTCAAACGTTTCAAATGGAGACGTTATCGTTATCACTCAAACGGCCTCGGCCAATTACGCCACTCAAACAATCAGCGCGCTGACTATAGGCGGAGTGAGCGCCACTTTCAAAACAACGACTAAAGCCCAAGACGCGGTTCCAGACGCTTTTAGTTTTGACTCGAACGTAAGCATTGCCACGAGTACGGTGGCGACTTCAAACACGGTGAGCATTGCTGGAATAGACGGCGCGATCGCTATTTCAATTTCAAATGGCGAGTATGACGTGAATGGCGCTGGATACGTCGGCGTTGACGGAAACGTTTCCAATGGAGACGCCGTAACGCTTAGACAAACTTCTTCCGCGTCTCAAGGAACGCCAAACGTAACAACATTGACGGTTGGTTCGTTCGTTCGTTCATTCACAACGATAACGCAAGAAAACGCTCCAGTGATTAGCGGAACTTCCGTTGCGACGACGCCAGAGGATAGCGAATACAGTTTCACTCCGAGCGTTGATTTGGTCAATGGGGGCGAAGTCGCAACGTGGAGCGTAACGAACAAACCGTCGTGGATTACCCTCAACACTCTAAATGGAACCATCAGTGGAACTCCGTCCAACGAGGACGTCGCCACTTATAGCGACATAAACGTTACGGCTACAAACGCGCAAGGCGCTTCTAGCGTCGTTATCGCTTCGCTTGAAGTGACGAACACGAACGACGCGCCAACGGCGAGCGCCGCTTCCGTAACGACTTTGGAAGAGACGAGCGTTGAGGTAAACGCGACCGCTTTGGTTTCGGACGTGGACGTTGGAGACGCGTTCGCGTTCGCCGTCACCCAACCAACTCATGGCTCGGTTACCGAGGACAATGGAATACTTACGTACGCTCCAGCTTTAAACTATAACGGCGCGGACAGTTTTACTTATACGGCGACGGATTCAGGTTCTTTAGCCTCAACGGCTACGGTTGACGTGAACGTAACGGCGGTAAACGACGCGCCAACGATTAGCGGAACTCCCGCGACTAGCGCCACCCAAGACGTTTTATACTCATTTGGCGTAATCGGCTCCGACGTAGACGCTGGAAACGTTTTGACTTACTCCATAGCGAACAACCCTTCTTGGATGGGTATAAACGCGTCAAGCGGTTTAGTTAGCGGAACGCCTTTAAACGCGGACGTAGCCACTACGACTGGCATTGTAATCAGCGTTAAAGACGACGCGAACGCGACGGCTGATTTAGCCGCGTTTGACGTAACGGTGGCAAACGTTAACGACGTGGCGAGTATCGGCGGAACGAGTTTCGCAAACGTGACGGAAGACGGCGTTTTAACGGCGTCAAACGCTTTGACGATTAGCGATATCGACGCGGGAGAAGCCGAACTAATAGCTCAAAGCAACGTGGCGACGACATATGGCGCTTTCAACGTCGACGCCAACGGAACGTGGAATTACGCTCTCAACAACAGCGCCGCGAACGTACAAGCTTTGGCCGCTGACGAAAACGTAACGGATAGCGTAGTCGCAACGAGCGCGGACACCACCGCGACGCGAACTATCACTGTTACGATTACGGGACTTAACGACCTTGCCAGCATAGGCGGAACGGTTGCTGGCGGCGTGGTTGAAGACTCTGCGATGAGCTTTTCCGGAGCGGTCGTCGTTGACGACAACGACACGGCGCAAAGCCTGGTTCAGCCCATAGCGAACCAGAGCGGCGCTTACGGAACGTTTAACGTGGACGCCAATGGAAGTTGGACGTACTCGTTGACCGATACGCCAACCATTCAAGCTTTAGAGCAAGGCGAAACGCTGAGCGACGGAGTAACGCTAACGAGTTACGACTCAACGGCGACTCAAGATTTGAACGTCACCATTACGGGCGCGAACGACGCGCCGGTGGCTCAAACCCCACAAGCCTACTCAATTAAAAAAGGTTCTGATTTAAACGTAACTTTAAGCGCGACCGACGTTGACAACAACGCGACGTTAAGTTTAACGGCCGCGACGGCGACAGGCGCGACGGTCGCGTTTGACGCGAATGGTTCGACGACGTTTAACGCCGCGAACGAGGGCGTTTACGCTCTAAACTATACTTTTAGCGACGAATACGCCGCGACGGTAAGCGGAACTCACACCGTAACGGTTACCCTAAGCGACGCTCCTTTAGCTGGAAACGACGCGGCCGCAACCTCGGAAGACGTCAATGTTTCCATAGGCGTTTTAACTAACGATTCGGATGACAACACGGCGGACGCGAATCTAACCATTGGCGTCGAGTCGGCTCCGGCTCACGGTACGGCTACGGTCGAGGCCGACAACACAATTACTTACTCGCCGTCTTTAAACCACAATGGAAGCGACTCTTTCGTTTATAGAGTAACGGACGCGGATGGAGGATTCGCGACGGCCGACGTAAACGTTACGATCTCGGCGGTAAACGACGCGCCCGTCGCGCTAAACGACGCCAATACGACCGCGGAAGACGCGAACGTAACGATAAACGTGCTCGCAAACGATAGCGACGTCGATGGCGACGACTTTAACGTTACTGCGGTAGGTTCCGCCACAAACGGTACGGTTTCGTTCACGCCAACTACGGTTACGTACTCTCCAAACGCCAACTATAACGGCGCGGATAGTTTTACGTACACTATTAGCGACGGTCTCTTAGAATCAAGCGCGACTGTCAACATGACGGTTACTCCCGTGAACGACGCGCCGTTTATCGACATTAACACCTCGACTATTACGGTGTTGGAAGATTCAAACGCGACTTTTGTGGACATGAACGTCTCTGACGCGGAGAATAACTTTTTAGCCAATGGCGGCGTTATAACCGTAGTTTCAAGCGATCCGTCAATCGCGTCCGTTGTCAATAACGATACGAATATAAGCATAACCCCGCAATTAAACCAATCGGGCTCCGTAACGATTACGGTTAGCGCCACCGATGGCAATTTGGCGGCAGTTGACAAAGTCATTATTTTTGGAATTCTTCCCGTAAACGACGCACCTATCGCGGTGGACGACAATTTGACGGCATTGTCGTTTGTAACGACGACGTTCGATATTTTGGCCAATGACAGCGATGTCGACACAAACGCGTTGACGATAGAAAGTTGTACGACGCCAACCAATGGAAGCGTTACCACCGTAGTCAACGCTACCCAATTGCTTTACACCTCTTTGGAGGGCTTTAGCGGAGGGGTTGATTTTAATTGTACGATTTCGGATTCCAATCTAACTTCGACGGAACAAGTGCATGTAACCGTGACGCTTAACCACGCTCCAACGGTTGCTTTGCCTATCGTTAATTTAACGATGCTTGTTGGCGAAACGATCAGTGGCAACGTAATGGCGAACGACGCCGACGCGAACGACACTTTAACCTACGCGGCGACAACCGTCACGGCCAATCTAGATAACGTTGGGACTACGTTAGACTTGGCGACTGGAGATTTTAGCGTCACCGCCACAGGCGTTGGCCCGGAACAACTTATAATCACGGTGACGGACGATGGCTCGCCAAACCTAAGCGTTACGGCGACTTATAACATTAACGTGACATTGCCCCAGGCTAATAGCGATCAATCCAACTATAGCCAAGACAATACAACTTATACCGTAGCGGATTTTAATACGATTGCCGCCATAGCGACTCCTGGAGACACTCCCTTGCATACTTTTTGGGGAACTACGAGCACTCAGCAAGGCGTTATTCTTAGTCACGACAGTATGGAGTTCGTAACCTCCCTCAACAAGCTCGCGTTTAGCGATGGAGGCGATGGGTGGTACAATGGGGCCTTAACCGGCGCTTTGTCTATCGCCTTCGATGGTTTGTCCTATGACGTCGCGAATGAAGTCGCTCGATATAAAACGATTGCCGAATTCAACTCTACTCAAATCGCGACCGATTTAAATCTAAGCATGCCAGCCTCGGCTTTGGGACATCAATCGTTGGTATCGCATTTAACGGAACAGTATGATTTCTGGCAGGAGCTTCTCTCTAATGGCAACGTTGGAGATACGTACGCTTCGTTGGGAAGTTTCGTTGATGCCGTAGGAAGCGTGGCGACTTACAATGAGACGAACTATAAAAGAGTTCTAATCTTTGACTCAAGCGACGCTTACTCCGCCAGAACGGGCAATATGGTTGAAGTCGATATGACCGGCGGCGACCCGTACGTTATAAATCCAAACGCGGGTACGTGGGATATAGTTCGCTCCGTTTCGGTTGATGCAAACAGCAGCGACATACTTAGAGTCGCGCCAACGGATTCCACAAGATTTAAAACCTCAATTTTCGTGCTGGATAATTTTAATAATAACACCGGCACCGTATGGAGAGGTTCTTACGGTGAAGCGAACAGAGTCGAAGGAGAGTTCAACTACAACGGCGTCGCGGCGGCGGTTATTGAAAACGACTTTAGCCCAGTAACGCCAGCGCAATGGATTGCGCGCGTTCAAGATTCGAACGTCACGGAGCTTAACGCGACCACGTTTGGGGCTTTGGGCGACGGCGTAGTTGACTTGGTAACAGCGAGTCCTTTGTACGAAGCTTACTTTCGCATAGAGAACAACGTTACGACTTCTGAAATGACTCAGTCGACGTTCAGCGCGCCAACGTTAACGAACGTCACTTTCGTTAATGGGGAATTAAACGCCACGGAAACATTGAGCTACTCAATACTCAACAACGTCGCGACGCTATCTTTCCTGGGAACCAACGTGTATGAAGTTAAAATCATAGAAGAGTTGAACGCGACTCAGATTCAAACTCTTACGGGAATGGATATGTCCGAAGGCTCTGTCGCTTACAAAATAGCCGGATTGCAACTTGTAAACGACACGAGCTATTATGGAGACGCTCAAGCGTTTGACAATCTTAGCAATACGTATACGTATACAAGTCTCGCGACTATGCTCGCGGACGTTCAGCCTCAAAATTCTAAAGGTTTCGCTTTTAGAAACGACGGCGTGGATAGTTTCGTTTTGGCGTTTGAAGACAATAACGCCACCGTGACAAGCGGCAATTTGGTAGACGTCAACTTAAGCGATATGAGCGTTGCGATCGCTGGAACGTGGGATCTTTCCACAATCAGCGTCGCTTCTACAGACGTTGTAGTTATCAATATCTATCCAGACAACTCGGCCTTTGGAACCAACCTGATTTTCTCTATGAATGGAGGAACGAACGGGGTGGATAACGTCCAAGCCGGCGACATTCAAAGGGCTGGAACCGGTTCAATCTCCTACTCAGTCAATCAAGAAGCGAAAGATATCGTACAAGCGAACTTTTACAATGGAGCCAATTAGCGTTTAACGCTCCAATCAACTAAGTTCCCACGGTATCCGTGGGAACTCTCTCGCAATCAACTAAAGCATTTTTCCAATCTTAATTTTTTTTCACTATAATTAGAAACAAACAAAAAAAGGCGATTTTAATGCGAAACAAAAGAAACGGGTTCACCCTTATAGAGCTAATGATAGTTATCGTTATCTTGGGACTTTTGGCGGCTATGGTCATGCCGAGTCTCACAGGCAAAGGCGAAGAGGCCAAACGCAGCTTGGTTTGCGTGCAGATGAAGAGCGTTTACAACGGTTCGCTCGATATGTTCAAAGTGAACAACAGCGTTTATCCATCCACGGCGGAGGGGCTCGAAGCTCTTGTCAAAAACCCAGATCCGGAGTTGTACTCGAACTACTCCGCAAGCGGTTACTTCAAAGACTCGAAACTTCCCAAAGACTCTTGGGGCAACGACTTTATTTATATCAACGAGGGCGGAGCGATAGAGCTTATTTCTCTTGGGGCGGATAAAAAAGAGGGCGGCGAAAACGAGGCGGCGGACATCAAAATGAGCGAGTGTAAATAAAGCTTGAAAAGGTCCGCGTTCACTCTGCTCGAGTTGATGATAGTCGTCACGCTAATGGGCGTCGTCTACTCTTTGGCCATCAACAACTTCGCAAAACTTAGCGACGAGGGCGCGAGAGTCACTTTGAAAAGTTTGAAAGAGTATCTCGGCGGTTTGTCTCGCGAACGCGAAGCGAAGCTCTTGTGTTTGGACGATTGCTCGGAGTGCGGCGTTTACGTCGACGGCGAGAAAACGACGACTTTGGAGGATTTTTTGGACGATAAAGTCGAAATTTACAGATACGACTTCGCGTATGGATTTACTAAAACCCAGCCGAACGTTCACTTCAACGAAGACGACGTCGAAGAGCGAGTCTGTTTTTCCTACTCGGTGGATAAAAACGGCGTGGGAGATCAGGTCTTGGCGCGATTTAAAGATAAATTTTACGACTTTTCTCCGTACTTGGGCGAAGTCGCGCTTTACGACTCTTTGTCCGAGGCGAACAACGCCAGACGAGAGTTGGCGAGGGCGGTCTCGAGATGATTTTTAAGTACAAAGGCGTAAACGCGGATGGGAAAAGAGTAAGCGAAAAGCTGGAGGCTTCGACGCTGGCCGAAGCCAAGAGCAAGCTTAAGGCTCAAAACGTCATATACACGAGCGTAGACGAGGATTCCGTTTCGTTTTTCGACAGTTTGGAGTTGAGCAGAAAATACAAAATCACCCCAAAAGAGCTCTCCTCGCTCTCGCGCGAACTCTCCATGTACATACGCTCGGGAGTCACGATAGTTTCCGCGCTTAAAATCATCCAATCGCATTACGACAATAACAAAAAAATGAAACTTTTTTTGGCGACGCTCAGCGCGCACCTCGACGAGGGAAAAGATTTTTACTCCGCGTTGGAGATCCAAAGCGTGGTGACTTTGCCCGAATTTTTCAAACACTCCATCAAAGTAAGCGAAAACGGCGGCTTCCTCGACGAGGTTCTTATGGAGTTGTCGCGTTTCCTAAAAGAGCAAGACAGGATAAACAAAGAGATAAAGTCCGCGTTCGCCTACCCCGCCTTTATGATAGTGGTTTCGCTTTTGATGATATCTTTCATGCTCTCTTTCGTAGTTCCCCAAATCACGGGCATTTTTGAAAATATGGACCAAGAGCTGCCGACTCCGACCATAGTCGTCATCGCGATGGGCGATTTTTTCAACAATAATTTTACGACGATTCTTGGCGTTATCTTCGCGACGGCGCTCGCGTTTGGCGTTTTGATGAAGAAGAGTCGCGGCTTCGCGTACGGAGTTCACAAGCTTTTGCTAAAACTCCCTCTTTTTGGAGAGATAGCGCAAAAAAGCGAATTGGCGAGGTTTTCCTACATAGCCGCGCTTTTGACTCGCTCCGGCGTTCCTTTCGTTCAGACGGTGAATCTTAGCGCGAACGTTTTAAACAATCTGGTTCTAAAAGAGCTTTTTCTCGACGCTTCGAAAAAAGTCGTCGAGGGAAAACTGCTCTCAAAAGCGCTAAACGAATCGAGCGAGAAAGTGGACTACGCTTTCATCCAGTCCATCGCTCTTGGAGAAGAGACTTCCCAAGTGGCGAACGTCCTCTCAAACGTTTCGGAGCTTTACTTTGAGGAGAATCGCGACAAGATTACGACCTTGCTCACTCTTCTCGAACCCTCTTTGATGCTTTTCGTCGGCGCCAGCATAGGCTTCATAGTCGCGGCCATGCTTTTGCCGATCTTCTCCATGAGCATCAACTAAATGGGGCTTCGAGGAAAAAACAAATCGGCCATAGCGTTGCTGATAACGGTTTTTTTTATCATGCTTGTCACGCTGAGCCTCGGCGTGGGTTTGAAGTACGTAAAAGATAGTTCGGACAGTATGCGCGACGAGAGTTTCACCCTTCAAAGCGCAATGATTTTAGAGGATTTTCTAAACATCCTCAAAACGTATCCCGCGCTCAACGAAGTGAAAGACAAAGACTCTTTGGCGGTATTTTTGTCCGAAGCCTCGCTTATTCCCTTAGAACGCGAAGACCTGAAGGTTCTCATAGAGATAAGCAGCGCGCGAGCGAAGATAAACCCAAACGCGTTCGCCAACAAGGAGAGGATGCTGGCGTTTAAGGCTTTTTTGATTAAAAACTACGTAAATGAAGAATACGCAACGACGTTGTTGGACGTCATCGACGGGGTGAAAGAAGACAATCGCTATAATACGGATATTTTTAACGAGAACCCATATCTCTTTAGGGATTATTTGGCTTCGGAGAATCATCTTTTGGCGCTGAACGAAATTTTTAAGAACAAATACCACCAAAACACTCTCAAAAACATAGACGAGACGGAGCTATTTTACGTTTCCAAAGACAAAAACGCCTCTATCGATTTGAATTACGCGACTCCTCTGGTTTGGCGTTTGACGTTGGGTTGCGACGAAGATAGAGCGAACGCGTTGAGCGCCAATGGCTTGGGAGCTTATTCAAGTTTTGAAGATTTGATCTTAAGCGATGAGGAAAATCAATCCTTGTCGAAATTCAGCGTAAGTTTTTACGAGCCGACGATAGACGTAAAAATAAGTATAAATAAAAAAAATGAAAAAGCGTTTATAAGATTTGAGTATAATATAGAGCTAAAAAAGGGGTCTAATTTTGTTTTCGAAGTTTAACAAGCGCGTCGACGCGATATTTTTAGATACGAATTCTCCAAATTTCAATGTGTCCGAAAGCGTAAACGTAATCCTCTCTCCCTCTCTTTATTGGGTGAAAAAGGTTTCGTTGCCGGTAAAATACGCGCGAGACGCGAAAAGCCTTTCTCCTTCTCTTTTCGAAGACGTTCTCCCCGAGGGCGTTTACAGCTACTTCGCGTACAAAAGCGACGATCATTTTTACATATTCGCCTACGAGGACAAGTTGATTTTGGATACGTTGCGCGCCAAGGGAATCTCGACTTCGCAGATAAACGACGTATACTTGGCCCAGAGCGAACTCTCGCAAATTGGCAAGCCCGTGAAGATAGACGAAGCCCGAAGCCTTTACTCCAAAGACGGGGTTCTCGCGTTGGTTCCCTCCGCATGGGTGGAAAATAGCGAAGAGTTGCGTCTCGACGCTATCGCGCTTTCAAAAAATCGCGTCGAACTCAAGCGCTTTTCCCATCTGCTCAACGATAAAAGTTTATATACCGCTATCGCCATCGCGTCGCTGTTTTTGGTTTTGAGTATGAGCGAGTATTTTATCACCTTGGGGAAAATCTCTTCCATCTCAAGCGCGAAAGACGAAGTTTTCGCAAGCGCCGGACTAAAACCCACGATGCTTCAAAATCGCTCTTTGCTCAAGGAGTACGAAAGCGCGCGCGAGCTTCAAACGAAATTTAGACTCTACTCGTCGGAGCTTTTGGACCTGAAGCTTGAAAAAGACGCGAAGATGTCTCTTTTGGAGCTAAAAGCGAAAAAACTAAAAGCGGAATTCGTCGGCGTCAAAAAAGGTTCCGACTTGGATGTCTTGAAGGAACTGCGAAGCAAAGGCGCTTTGTTCGACTCAAAACTGACGGACGAGACTTTGCGATTGGAGGTTGCGCTATGAACCGCGTAAATCCCGCGCATATCGCCATTTTACTTTTGGCGTTTATGGCTTTTTTCACCTTCAAGCTCTCTGGCGCGAAAGCGGAGCTCGCCAACGAGCAAGCGCTCTATCAAGAAACGCTTGACGTATCGACCCAACTAAAAGGACTCATCCTCGCGTACGGCGACAAAGACTCGGTTAAAAAATCCATAAAAAGAGTCTTGGATCAGTCTTCGCTCAAAAGCGCGAACATAGAAGAGAAAACAAGCGCTTCGGGCGTCGTTCTAAGCGCTCCAAGCCTTGACAAAATAGCTTTGGACTCTCTTCTTAGCAAGATTTTAAACGGTTCCTACAACGTCGCTTCGCTTGAGATAAAGAGAATCAACGACGAGCGAGCCTCTCTCGAAATGGAGATAAAATGGTAAAACTATTGAAATTTTTCGCGTTCGCGACTTTTTTCGTTTTGGCGCTTATATATTTCGTTCCAAAACAAAGCGCGTATTACGCCGCGGAGAAAGAGGCGCGAAAATATAAAGTCGTACTTTCTGGGGAGGAGATAGTCGAAAACGCTTTTTCTCTGGAGCTTAATCATTCGAGCTTCTCCTACTCGTCTATCGAGAGCGCGACGATAGGCTCCTTAAACGTTAAATTGTTTGGGCTCTACAACGCGATTTCGGCCAGCGACATACGCTTGTCTAGCGTAGCGAAGGCGTTCGTTCCCTTAAGAATCGACGAGATGAAAGTGACTTACGGCGTCTTCGACCCGCTAAACGCGCTCTTTAGCGCTCGCGGAGAGTTTGGAGCCCTCGAAGGAAAATTCAACTTAAAAGATAGAAACGTCAGCGTTATTTTGAAGCCGTCGCCGCTTATGTCGAGCAAATACCAAAACACGATGAGAGAGTTTAAAAAGAACGAGAAGGGGGAGTACGAATATGACAAAATTTTCTAACTCTTGGCTGCTCGGCGCGATTACCAAGCTTTTAATTCTTTTGGTCGTCGCCAAAAGCGTCTCACTGGCTCTTTGGCAGTTTCTCCCTAGCGAGGGAGTGAACCTTCAAGCCCAAAGCGATTACAAACCGCAATACCAAAAAGTCGATTTTAAAAATATGATATCGGGCGCGGCGACCGCTTCGAGCGCGACGGAAGTCGCGAGCGTCGCAAATAGCGAAAGCGTGACGAATATGCTCCTGATCGGTCTTTACGGCGCGGGCTCGCATGGTTTCGCGATAGTCGCGTTGAAGTCCTCGCCAAAGGCGACGACGGTGATTTCCGTGGGCGAAATATTTTCTGGATACGAGCTGAAAACCATACTGAGCGACAGCGTCGTTTTTACGAAACAAAACAAGGACTACGTCTTGAGAATGAACGTCGACGGCGCAAAAAACAATGGCGAGTCTTTTGTCAACAAAGTGGAGAGCGAAGACGGCCAAGCGGTCGAAACGAACGTCTCAAGAGAAGACATACGGAGTTACGCGCAAAACCCAAACGAAATATGGAAAGACATATCCATAGTCGAGCTTAAAAATAACCAAGGTTTTGAGATAACCAACGTACGAAAGGGCTCAAAGATGGAAACGCTGGGACTTCAAAAAGGCGATATCATGATTAGGGCGAACAATAGCGAACTTAAGTCTTATAAAGACGCGATTGAGTTGTACAAAAACATCGATACGCTGAGAACGATTAATTTAGTGGTGCTAAGAAACAATCAAGAAAAGGAATTTACGTATGAGATTAATTAAAACGCTATTTTTAACGGCGCTTTTGGCGCTGAGTTTGTCGGCCAGGGAGCAGGTGAACGTAAACTTTTCAAATTTGGAGATAAATGATTTTATCAAGCTAATATCCAAAGTGACGAACAAAAACATCCTTATCAACAACCAAATAAACGGAACGGTCGATTTTGTGTCCACGGCGCCTATCTACGACGACGAGCTTATAGGTTTGCTGGTTTCCGTTTTGGAGTCCAAAGGTTTCACTATGCTCCAAGACGGCTCCATCTACAAGATAGTTCGCTCGACGGAGGCCGCGCAGAGCAACGCGAAGGTCGTGCGGCCAAACGCGAAACTCTACGGCTCTTTGATGGTCACCCAATCCATAGCCGTCAAAGGCGAAAACGTGGACATTGTGGCGGCGAAGATTCGCTATCTTATCTCAAAAACCGCGAAACTCATGACTATGAAAGAGAGCAACGCTCTACTCATCACGGACTATCCCAAAAATATCGAGACTATCAAGAAAGTCATAGACGACATTGACACGAACAACGACGCGATAGTCAAAATCGTTTACGTAAAAAACACCGAAGCCAAAGCGCTGCAAGTACGTCTGGTCGATATCGCCAAATCCATTTTCAATCCAAACGTCTCCTCGCAAGACGTGAAAATCATACTCGACGACAATATTAACGGCATCATCATAGTCGGCGAGGAAGCCAACGTAAAGAAAATAGAAGTGCTCATAGCCAAGCTCGACGTAGAATCCAAAGTGGAAAAAGAGGTGAAAATTTTCGAGCTTAAAAACTCCGACTCAAAATCCGTGCTGGCGAGTCTGACCGCCATAGTGGACAAACAAGTGTTCGCGAATCCGGCGATGAAACCAAACTTGTCCGAGAACGAAGAGATAAACTCCATCATAGTCATAGGCGAGCCTATAGTCATCAAGGGCATCAAACAAATCATAGACGAATTGGACAAAGAAAAGTATCAGGTTTACGTGCAAGCCAAGATTATTGAGATAAACAAAAACAATAGCGAAAATATTGGCATTAAGTACGGTTTCGCGGGGGGCGACGTTTCATCGTCCGGCTTGTACGCAATGAGCGCGAATTTCGGCTCTCCGGCTTTGACCGACGCGGCGAGCGTCGCCGTTTTAGACGCGCTTGGCGCAATAGGAAGCGGGGCGAAAAGCGCTTTGGCTTTGGGCGCGACGATTGATTTTTTAGAAGCCAACGGCGCGTCCAAGTCGATCTCCAACCCATCGATTTTATGCGTCAATAACAAAGAATCGTCTATTTACGTCGGCAAGACGATATCAATTTCCACGGGTTCCGTTTCGACGGCGGTTGGAGTGACTGGAGTGACAAGCAGTTTTAAGCGAGAGGACGTAGGTCTTAAGTTGAAAATCAAGCCTCGCGTTTCATCCAAAGACAAGGTTACGTTGGATGTGGAAACAATACTCGAAAACGTTTTGGACGATGGCTCCAACAACGCCACCGGTCAACCAGTGACCTCAAAGCAAGAAGTGAAAACGCAAGCTATTTTGAGACACGGCGAAAGCATCATAATAGGTGGACTGGTGAAAAGCTACGACTTGGACTCGGTTAGCAAAATTCCTCTTTTGGGAGACATCCCTTTGCTTGGAAAAATGTTATTCACTTCTAGCTCGACAACGGCGGAACAAGACAATTTGGTCGTGATACTAACTCCATACGTAATAGACAAGAGCGAGGCGCTGTCCAAACTTCAAATGGATTTGGGCATGCTTGAGAAGCTTCAAAAGGATTACAACCTCAAAGTGTTCGAAGAGTTGGAAAAGAAAAGAGAGGGCTCTCTAAGCGACGAGGTCCCGGAAAAAGAAGAGAAGCCCTTTAAGGGCATACTCTAATGCTAAACCTAGAACCGCTTCACAACCTAAAGCTTGAGGTTTTCGAACCCCAGGAAATGTCCACCGAACTGAGTGTGAGGAACTATCTTTTGTTTAGCGAACTCGACTCAATTGCGACGGCGTTTCTAAGCGAGAAGTACTTGGTGGAGGCCAGCAACTATTACTCGAAGCTCAAAACGAGCTATCCTCTGCGAATGCTCGACGAGGATTCCTACGATAGGTTGTACAACCGTTTTTTAGAGCTACGCACGGATAGAACGATGGAGACCATGCAAGAAGACGCGAACGAGGATGACGACATCTCCTTGACGGACTTCTTGCGCACGTCCTCGGACATTTTGACGAGCGAAGAATCGGCGCCGATTATCAAGTTCGTAAACGCCCTGTTTTATCAAGCCATCAAGAAAAAAGCCTCCGACATTCACATAGAGGTTCAAGAAAAACGCGGCGAAGTTCGTTTTCGCATAGACGGCATGCTTATTAAAAACGCGGACGTTGACAAAAAGATAGTCAATCTCATAGTTAGCCGCATAAAAGTCATCTCAAATCTCGATATTTCGGAAAAAAGAATACCCCAAGACGGACGAACCCAAATAAAAATAGCGGGAGAAACCTTAGACGTTCGCGTTTCGGTATTGCCCACTTTTTACGGAGAGAGAGTGGTTATGAGACTTCTTATGCAGAGCTCTCAAATACCTCAGATAAGTGAGTTGGGATTTCATGAATCTTTAATTCAAGACGTAAAAAAACTCCTTCGCTCCTCGCATGGAATCATACTAGTGACGGGACCGACCGGAAGTGGAAAAACAACGTCTCTACACTCCTTTTTGCGCGAAGTCGAAAAGCCCGAGTTGAACATACTGACCGTTGAAGATCCGGTCGAATACAAGTCGGACAACATTTCGCAGATTCAAGTAAACGAAAAAGCCGGACTCACTTTCGCTTCGGCGCTGCGTTCGATACTCCGCCAAGACCCGGACATCATCATGATAGGCGAAATACGCGACGAGGAGACGGCGGGTATCGCCGTGCGAGCCGCGCTAACGGGTCACTTGGTTTTCTCAACGCTGCACACAAACTCGGCAGCCGCGACCATCTCGCGTTTAGCGGATATGGGGGTAGAACCTTTTTTAATATCCTCTTCGCTTTTGGGAATCCTCGCGCAAAGACTCGTTCGCGTTTTGTGCGAAGATTGCAAAGAAGAGGACAGCGTCGCCGAAGAGTTCGCGGAGGATTATCAATTGCGCGCGGACGCGAAAATCTACAAGGCTCGCGGATGCAAATCTTGTGGATACGGCGGCTACTCGGGTCGTCGCTCGATAGGCGAGCTTTTGGTGATGAACGACAGCGTCAAAGAGTTGCTAAAAACGACGACGGACGAGCACAGTATCAGCGTCGAACTTGAGAAGGATGGACTCAAAACGATATCCCACCAACTCTCTCAAATGCTTGCAAACGGCGAAACCTCGCTAGACGAAGCGATTCGAATCGGCCTGTAAGTGCTTCGCGAAAGGAGAACGGCGTTCACGCTCATAGAGGTGATGGTCGCCGTGATGATTATCTCCGTCGTCATAATGGCGCTTATTCAAGCGTACTCGAATAATCTTCACATATTCAACTCCATAAAAAATCAAATAAAATCCAACCAATACGCCTCTTCGCTTATATCGAACGAGGATTACGGATTTGAGGACAAACATATCAGTTTGTACGATTTGTTTAGAGAGTTCGATCTCGAGAGTGATTTAAAAATGGCGCTTAAAGAGCGAAAGGCGGAAGTGCTTTACAAAGAGCGCGAGTCCATAGACTTAGGCGAAGCGGGCGCTGAAAGCCAAGACGCCCCAAGACAGACCGTCGTTTTGGAAATAGGCTCGAGCGTGATTAAAACGGAGGAGTTTTCAACTTCTTTATTGAGGTTGAGAATAAAATGAGGTTGAGAAGAAGCGCTTTCACTCTTTTGGAGTTGATGATATCCATCTCTATTCTCTCAATTATGATGATTTATCTTTACAAGAGCCACGCCGCGCTAAACGTTTCAAATAGCAATCTCAAAGATGAAGCGCGTCGCGTGGAAAATATTCAAAAGATTAAAAAAGTGGTGTATTTGGATTTTTTAACCGCTTTGCCGAGCTCGACGCTTATAACGAACAGAGAGAAAAACGAAGACGCGGTTTTCCTTCAAACCTCACATTCTATACATAGACGATTCAACCCATACGTCGCGTATCTGCTCAAAGACGAAAAGCTTTATCGACTCGAATCGCTAAGGCGAATCGCCGACTATGAGTTGCCCCTCGATAGCGAGTTCGACTTGGACTACTTGGGCGAAGTCGATAGCTTTAGAGTTTATAAATCTTCGGATATTAAAAAAGAGGCCTTTTTGGTTCACATCGATTTTCAAACCATCGACGACGTATTGCTTAAAATCAAAGTTTTAAACGAGTATTAGCGTTATACTCTTTCTATGCTATTATACGATGTCGGACATTGTTTGGCGAGTTTTAAAAGAGAGAGGTTCGCGGCGTTGATTGACTTAAACGAATTATCGTTGATGTGCAAAGATTTGAAACTTCTTTACGTTGAAGACGATGATAAAATTAGAAAAACCACTTTGCGATTGCTTCGCAATTTTTTTGACAACGTTACGGTGGCGATCGATGGCCGCGACGGATTTGAAAAATTTAAGGCTGGCAAGTTCGATTTGATTATAAGCGATATACGCATGCCCAACGTTAGCGGTTTGGATATGATTTCGCTAATTAGGGAAGAAGATCAAGACATTTCCATCTTACTTATTTCCGCGCATGTCGACGGCGAGTATTTTACGCAAGCTATCGAGCTGGCGATAGACGCTTATCTGGTGAAACCGCTCGTACGCGAGCGGTTCGTCAAGACTCTTTATAAAACGGTTAAAAAGATAAAAGCGCTCGCTCTCAGCAACGACTACCATAGGAATTTAGAAGAGGAAGTAAAGAGAAGAAACGCGGATATGGAACGTGAGCTAAATTTCGACGCTTTAACCACTCTATATAGCCGCTACTCATTTTTTAAGGATATTAAGGCGCAACGATCGCCAGTCATCCTTCTTATCGACATAGACAAATTTAAGGTGATTAACGAAGTTTACGGCAGCGAAATTGGCTCAAAAGTTTTACAAAAATTTTCCGTTTATTTAGGCTTGAGCGTTGACGACGAAAGTTGCAAACTCTATAGACTTTCCGCGGACGAATTCGCGATTGTCGACGGCGTTGGATACATCGATACCGAAAAATACGAATTTATAATTGAGAAACTATTTAAAAATTTAGACAATTTAACCATAGAAATAGATGGAAATAAGATAACCATTGACATCACTATCGGGATTTCAACCGTTGAAGAGAATGGCTACGAGAACGCTAAAATAGCGCTGGACTACGCGAAAAAGCGTAAAAAACGATTTATGATGTACTCAAGCGCCATTGACCATAGAAAAGAGAGCGCTTCGACTTTAAAATGTAGAGACGACATAGCTTTGGCCATAGACGAAAAAAGAGTCGTCGCGGTTTATCAGCCAATAGTCGACGCTCAAGGGAGAGTCTTAAAGTATGAAATTCTGATGAGACTTCAAGAGCAAGAAACCCTAAAGCTGCTCACTCCTTACTATTTTTTAGACGTGGCGTTTAAAACGAGGCTTTACGAACAACTCTCCTCGACCATTGTCTTCAAGGCGCTGAGCGTCTTGAGCGCGACCGATAAGACGCTGAGCGTCAATTTTACTTATAGCGACGTCAGAAATTCCGCGTTCATCGGCGAAGTGGAAGATTTTTTTATAAGCCACGAAGGCATAGGAAAAAGAGCCGTTTTTGAGATAGTCGAAAACGAAAATATGGAAAACTACGAGGATATGAAAAAGTTTATAAAACGTTTCAGGAAGTATGGAGTTAAAATAGCCATAGACGATTTTGGAAGCGGTTTTTCGAATTTTGAGCATATTTTAGAACTCAAACCGGACTATTTGAAAATAGACGGAAGTTTAGTGAAAAATATAGACGCGGACGAACGCTCTTACACATTGGTGGCGGCCATAGTGGAATTTTCGCACAAGTTGGGCATAAAGGTTATAGCGGAGTACGTTCGCAATGAAACAATATTCGAAATGTTGAAAGTTTTGGACGTTGACGAATACCAAGGCTATTATTTTAGCGAGCCGCTTGAGAGCATAGAAGAGAAATAGCGTGAAAATTATTACGAAGGACTCGATTAATGGCGATGGATAAAGTAATATTGGAAAATTCCCACAGCTTGAGAGTTTTGTACGTGGAAGACGACGAAGATATGCGCAAGGCGACGGGAAATATTTTTTCACATTTTTTCAAGAGCGTCGATTGCGCGGTGGACGGAGAGGACGGCTACGCGAAATACGTTGATTTTTTAGAGAGGACCAAAGGCGCTTACGACCTTGTGATCAGCGATATAAAGATGCCAAACGCGAACGGCCTGGATATGCTGCAAAAAATCAAAGCAATCACGCCAGAGCAGCCGGCGATATTTATAACGGCCTTTAGCGAGCGGGAGTTCTTGAGTCAAGCCATAGAGCTTGGAGTCGAGGGTTATTTAAGCAAACCCCTGGACGTGAAGGCGCTAAAAGACACGCTGTATAAGGTGACGCAAAAAATAGTTGACAAGAGGCTTATTGATTTTCATTACTCGCAGATCGAGGAAGAAAACCTCTCGCATATAGATAAAATAGACGCGAGACAATTTACGGCCGCTAAAAATATACTTACGGATTTGCAAGATCATAAAGAGAAAATTTCTATCGCTTGGTGCGAGATGGAAATCGTTCGCGATAGATTGCGAAAGCACCAAATTGATCCGGAGTATTTTAGAAAGCACTTTGGCGCTAAAGTGATAGAATACTTTTTGGGCGTCGTTGACGACACGTCCGAGGTTGGAAACTGCCCCGTCGTTTTTGTTATGTTGGATTTCTTTAACCATAAGGAGTTGCCTCTCGAAGACGTTTTTATGATTTGCGTACACTTTAAAAATAGTCTCACTTCTTACGTTTTCAACAAATACGGCTTCAATCAAGATCTTTTTGACGACATATCGCTGATAGTGGACAAAAATTTCGAAGGCGTTATCGTCAACTACTTCAAAATGAAAAATCGCCACAACGCGCCTTTGAGAATCGAGTCAAAAAAACAAAAGAAAGAGTCGACCGCGGTCGTGGTTGACGACGTGACCAATTACGTAGACTACGTTTTGGAAAGCGACGTTTACGAACTGCAAGATTTGGAAGTGGATATAGACAATTTGGCCATATCTATCACAAACGACGCCAATTTGAATAGTGACGATATTGTCGAGTTAGGGTCGACTATCAAAAGATACGGAACGATACTGAGCAAATACCCATTGTTCGCGCAACTTGGAGCGAGTATAACGAAGCTAGGCGACGCTTTTGAGTCAAACTCCATTTTGCTTGACGAAGATAAAGCGAAAATGTCAAATATCACGGCGCTGCTAGAAGGGTTCGTGAACGATTTGATTGTATGGAGAAAAGAGATCTTTGAGCATAACGTCGACAACCCGTATTTTTTAAACGACTCTTTTTTCTCAAACGTGGACACGATAATTATGTTTATCGAATATGACGAAACGCAAGAGAGTTCGGAAACCGTTGGAGACGACGATTTTTTTGATTTTTAATAATTTCTTCATTCACGAATCTACGCACAAATAAAAATATATCGAAAAAGTATCCGCGTTTTATAGACCTCTTAAGCTTTATTAGTTAATATCTTCATAGTAAAAAAGCTCTATGCGCACTCGTATAAGGGTTTCTTTTAATATGAATAAATCGAAGTTATAAATCTTAAATAAGCCGATAATGGTCGAAGGAGAATATATGCAATTAGGTTTCCTAGTTGATTTACACCTGTGTATGGGTTGTAAAGGGTGTGAAATCGCATGTAAAGTGGAAAATGAAGTTCCGCTTAGCACATGGCGATTACGCGTTAAATACGTAGATGTTGGAACTTATCCAGAGACAAAGAGAACTTTTACTCCTCTAAGATGCAATCACTGCGAAAACGCTCCGTGTGAGAGAATTTGTCCAGTGTCGGCTCTTCATTATATAGACAATGGCATCGTAAACATTGACAAAGAGAGATGTATCGGATGCGCGGGTTGCGTTATGGCCTGTCCTTACGGAGCTATTTATATAGATCCAGAGACTCAAACAGCCGACAAATGCACCTATTGCGCGCACCGCATCGCGTCTTCCATGATGCCGGCTTGCGTCGTGGCTTGTCCAGTCGAAGCCAATATTTTTGGAGATTTGGAAGATCCAACGTCAAATATTTCTAGATATATCCAAGGTCACACCGACGTTCAAGTTCGCAAACCGGAGAAGGGAACGAATCCTCACCACTATTACGTTGGAGCGAGCCAAGCTCACCTTAATCCTTTAGCGTCTAGAAGAGAAGAGGGCTACAACCTATTTAACAATATTACAAAACTTCCATTGGGAGGGCACCATTAATGCTACACGAAACTTTAGCGGCGACTAACGCCGTCGTAACCCTAGACGTACCTTTACCGGATATTTTTTGGGGCTGGTACGTAACTATGAATATGTGGGCGAAGAGTATAGGAACGGGACTCGTTTTTATGCTTTTCCTACTACTTAAAAAGAACTCGAGCGAAATGGATAGTCTAAGAACCCCAACGCTTATCGTATCTTTCGTAATGATGAACGTGTTTTTGCTGTTCACATGGCTGGATTTGCACCAAATGTGGAGAATGTGGCACATATTCTTTTACCCACACATGACGTCGGCGATTACGATCGGCGCGTGGATGGCGACGCTTTTCGTTGGTCTTGAAGCCCTTATGATAGCCGTGATGATACTTAAAAAAGACACGGCGACTTTTGACAAGCTGCTTTTCTGGGTGACTTTATTGGCTATCCCGGTCACTCTTTACACAGCTGGAATTATGGCCGAAGCGACTGCGAGAGAGCTATGGCAAATGCCAACCGAATCGGTTCAAATGCTTTTGGCGGCGACGCTTTCGGGCTCCGCGGCGATTATTTTGCTTGGCGGTTCGAAACTTAGCGCGGATTCAAAGAAATTCTTTGGCGCCATTCTTGGGTTAAGCGCTCTTATGGCGTTTATCGTTTATATGTCGGAGTATATTTTCGGCGCTATGAAAGCTGAAGAAGTAGCGGCGATTTTGAATTACGTAAAAGGCGATGGCGAATACGCCACTATGTTCTGGATAGGACAATGGGTCGCTTATATATTACCAATGATACTAGTGGCTTTGAGCAGAGTGAGCAACAGCGATAGTATCTTAAGTCTTGCGGCAATTTTAGCGATCGCAGGTCTGTGGGTTGTCAAACACGTTTGGCTAGTTATTCCACAATTATTACCGTTAAGTTAAGGAGAAAGTATTAATGTATTTACAAAGCAGAAGAACATTTTTAAAAGGCGCCGCGTTTAGCGTCGCCGGCGTTGCAATAGCCAAGGGCGTATTCGCGACCGACGCCGCCGCAGAGTCCGTTAGTCAAAGCAAGTTTACGGACACTCCTGAAACCATATCGTTTTATCCCGATCAAAAAGATTGGGACAACTTCGCGGAGCTTGATGGAACTGACTGGAAGCGTGGCGGCATAAGCCGTCACGGAGTCGCTTCGGCAGAAAACCCCGATGGTATCAAGGTTAACAACTACACAATCGTTCCAACGGTTTGTTCAAACTGCGAAGCTGGTTGTGGTTTGACCGCGTGGGTCGACAAAGACACGATGACGGTTAGAAAGTATATGGGAAATCCGCTTCACACCGGTTCTCGTGGACGAAACTGCGCCAAAGGTTACGCCGTAACTTCTCAAATGTACGATCCAGATCGTATTCCATTTCCACTAAAGCGCGCTCCTGGCAGCAAGCGTGGCGATGGCAAATGGATTCGCACGACTTGGGACGAAGCTATGGAGACCATAGGCAAGAAAATGCACGACACTCTCGCGGTTGGCGATGAAATGTCTAAAAAATTGATGATTTATCACGTTGGCCGTCCAAACGAAAATGGCTTCGGACACCGCGTTCCTCACTCAATGGGTCTTGACGGTTTTGATTCGCACACGAACATCTGTTCCGCTGGCGCTCGTCAAGGAACTATCCAATGGGCGAACGACGATAGAAATTCCCCGGATTGGGCTAACGCCGATTTGATTTTGTTACAGTCGTCTCACGCGGCTGACGCCGGTCACTACTTCCAGCAAGCGGCCGGCAATATCGCGGACGCGCGCAAACGCGGCGCGAAGATGATCGTAATCGATCCGCGTATGTCAAACTCAGCCGGTATGGCGGATCTTTGGATTCCAGCTTGGCCGGGAACCGAGGCGGCTTTATACCTTTACTTGACGAATCGTTTGTTAAACGAGAAAAGCAAGAATGGCGAAGATTTGGTGGCTCACGGCTTTGTGAAAGAGTGGGTGAACTGGGATCGTCTTATGGACAACAAAGACTATCTTAAAAAGATGATAGGCTACGGCTATATCTCAAAAATGCCACAAGACGACTCTTACGAGTCGTTTATAAAAATGATTCAAGAGCTATACGCGCCTTACACCAAAGAAATGGTCGTTCGCGAGTGTAAACTCGAAGGCATGGAATACAAGCTTGACCAATTGTGGGAAATGTTTGTGGACGGTGGTTCTAAAATAGCGACTTACCTTTGGCGCGCGGGACCTATTGGTCACCGTGGCGGTTGGATGAACGCTAGAGCGGGCTTCTTGCCATTGGCTCTCGTTGGAGCTATGCGCGGAGATATCGGTGGGATTGGTTTCCACCACAACCACGAAATTTCAGTTGCTGGCAAAGGCGACAAGGCCACAGTGGCGGGAGAGCGTCCGGCTAAGGTCGACGTATGGAACGAAATCGCTTGGCCTCCAGAATACCCACTTTCCTCCTATGAGATGAGTCACTTGATGCCTCACCTTCTTATGGACACCGAGTGGCAACAAAAGTGGATCAAAAAAGGTCTCAACGTGCCTACGAAACTTGCCGTTTGGTATCCTCGTATGTACAACCCGGTTTGGATCAATCCAGATGGATTCAGATGGATAGAAGCGCTTAAAGACGAAACTAAAATCGAATTGTCTTTTAACCTTTCTCCAACTTGGTCAGAGACGAACTGGTATTGCGATTATATTCTTCCTGTCGGTCTCGCCGGCGAGAGAAACGATCAGCAATCGACTCCATCAAAGCCAGAGCAACGCATCGAGTTCCGCCAAGCGGTTATCCGCGTAGCGGCTGAGAAAATGGGATGGAAAGCGAAAGATCCAACTCGAGCGACCCTTGAAGCGCACATGAAGTACGGTCTTGGCGAAATTTGGGAAGAGAGCGAGTTTTTCCCTAACCTTATGGTTCACCACGTGGATAAAGACGGAAGCTTGGGCGTTCGCAAGCACTGGGCTTCCAAAAAAGATCCATCTCGCGCCGTAACGGTGCCTGAGTATTTCGACGCGGCCATGAGTCTTTTGCCTAGACTTAAAGAAACCGCCACTAAGATGTACGCGGACGAAGAGTTTCCAGTGTATAGCTACATGAGAGATCATGGCGCTTGGACTGAAAAAACGAACGTTTACAAGCCACAAGAAAAAGAACTTAGATTCGATGGAGAAAATTACTTCGCTCATGGTAAAAAACATCCAAAAGAGGAAGTTAGAAAAGATAAGTTCGGAACTCTTTGGATTGAAGAGGACGAACGCCAACACTCGATAGGTATCGAAATCAACGGGAAACTTCACGAAGGTTTTCATACGTTGAGTAAAAAACTCGATTTCTTTTCCGAGTGGTTCGCGGAATGGAAATGGCCGGAATACGCTATTCCTATATACCCAAGAAACGAGGGCGAGTACAAAAAGATGGAGCACCTCGTAACGCAGGTTCACCACTCTATGATGAAAGGCGACAACGAGTTCGCGTTGAACACGGTGTTTAGATTGCCGTACAACATTCACACTCGTTCGGTGAATTCGAAGCATCTTATGGAGATTTCGCAAAACCACAATCCGGTTTGGATTTACACGAAAGACGCCGAAAATCTTGGCATCAAACGCGGCGACGCGATTCGCGTGAATATCACGGATACGGTTTGCGGACTTGACAGCGGTTACTTCATAGCTATGGCGGTTCCAACCGAAGCGACTCGTCCTGGCGTTTTGGCTTGTTCTCACCACGCTGGTCGTTGGAAGCTTAAGGATTCCGTAAACATTCCAGGATTCGAGCACGCGCTTGGCATCATGGGCGTCGGAGCTCCTAGATACGATATGACGAACGATGGAAAAATCGGCACGCTTAAGCCTGTCGAGGGCATCAAGCCTCGTCACGACGTGTGGAACTTTAAAGAGTACAACAAAGACCTTGACAACATCTGGTGGGATGGACTAAGCGGATCGTGGCAAAACGCCGTGGCCGCGACCCACTCCGATCCGATCGCCGGCAATCACGCTTGGCATCAAAAAGTCGTTATTGAAAAAGCTCACGACGGCGACGTGATTGGCGATATATACGTCAACTACGAAAACAACTTTAAAATTTACCAAGAATGGAGAGACCAGCTTACTCGTCCTCTTGAAGTTGGTGACAAGTTGCGTCGTCCACAGCACATCAAACGTCCTGCGGTTCCACTTTCAAACAAAGCTTACGCGGTAGAGATTAAAGCGTAATACTTTTATTGCTAAAGCCCACTTTATGTGGAGCTTTAGTAAACTTCCACATACTAAAAACTAACTATCCAAAGGTACATTGTCAATGCAAGAAAGTTTAAAAACCGAGCAATTGGCTCGTATAAATATATACGCTCTGATTTCTAGAGTGCTAATGAACGAAGTTGACGAAAAGCTATTAAAGTTAATCTTGGAAGATGAAAATATTTTATCTTTTTTTCCGAACTTTGAAAAGTGGGACAAGCGTAAAAACATGAGTGGCAAAGATTTGATAGAGCAGTATCTCAACGTTGATTTTACTAACCTTTTTTTACTTCATTTAATTCCTTACGAATCTTTTTACGTAAGAGAAGACCAGCAAATGGAAACTGGCGGAGACAATCCAGTTTTAGCCCTTTACAACGCGTTCGACTTTAGAGTCGAGTTGGATGAAGCTCGCGTTATGAGCGCCGATCATATCGGAGTCGAGTTGGAATTTATGTACAAGCTTTGCGAAGCGCAATACCAAGCTTTGCAAGACGGGCAACAAAAAGTGGCGGCGGAAATAGCCGGCATTCAATACAACTTTCTCAAAGACCATATTTTGGAATGGGCTCCGATGTTTTTGCTAAACGTCAAGCTAGAGGCCGGAACGGCTTTTTATTTCGACGCGGCGGAGTTGGCGCTTGAGTTCATGCTTAGCGACTTCGAGTATCTAACGCAACTTAAAGAGACGACGTTCGTGGACGACGCGCAGGAGAGCAAATAATGGATATTAAAGATTTAAACGAACTCAGAGGCGAATTCGAACAGCTTCAGCGTCAAAATATGCAAAGCGATTGCGATGACGGCTCATGTGTGACCGACGAGCCAAGTCGCGAAGACTATCCCGATTATTTGGCGGCGATATTCACCGAGGTGATGCCTCCTGTGAAGAGCGGCATATATATCTCGAGATGGGACTTAAAAGGCATGGCGGCGGAGCTCAACGAGACTTTCGCGCTCGACGTGCGCGAGAGAATGTTCCAAAAATTCATGCAGTGGATCGCGAACCCCGACGATATGAAACTCGTTATCGAGCAGTTCAACAACAACATTGACGCAAAATGCGATATGTACAAAGAGTACTCTCTCAAGTACCCCTCGACTAAAGATATCTTCGATAGAAAAATAGTGAAAGCGGAGTCAAGCAAAAAGTATTTGGAGAAAGTTTACGTGGAGTTTTTCACCTAGTCCAAACCGCCTAAATAATCGTCGTCGATTTCGTATTTGAAGTCGGCCTCTTTTTTATAATTTGACAAAAAATAGCCGATGTTTTTCAAATCCTCGCTTTTCAACCTTCTAGCAAACTCGAACATCACCTCTCCCTCTTGCGTATTGGCGTTTCCATTTTGAAAGCCCATGAGTTTTTTGATTATATACTTTTGCGATTTGTTCGCCAATTTTGGGTTGTTTCCGCTTCCCTCGGCGTCTATTCCATGACAGCCCGAACAGCCGTTTTGAAAATATAAATCCTTTCCTTTGCCGTACTCGCTGGACAAAAGCGCCGTAAACAAAATAATCGTTAGAAAGAGTTTCACTTCAAGCCAAATCTTGAAGAATCTGTTTTTTTATTTTTTTAAACTCTTTGGGATTGGCCTTTTCGTACGCTATCGCGTTTAGGGTCTCGTAATGCCTCTGAAGGCTCCTTTTGTCGTATTTGCGCATTAGGACGAACAGCAGCTCTTTGGCGTTTTTGGCCTCTCTTACGTCCTGATACGGAGCCGTTTTCTTCGAAAACTCGGATGGCGCGTATTTGGCTGTGAAATATCCAGACAAAAAGACGATAAGATAAATCGCGATATTTTTCGCTTGTTCGAAATAGTTTTCTGTTTTGGGGTAATCCTCCTCGTCTATTAGAGTGGATTTTTTTATTGGAGACACTTTTATGTCGAACTCTTTGGTCGCTATCTCGTAAAACTCGTCGCGTTTTGGCGAATAGCATTTAAACGCTTTGGCTTTTACTTTTACGTCGTTTGGGGCGACTAGGGCGTAATTCAACTCTCTATGTATTTCGTAACCCTCGGGCGTCGCTTTTTCGTAATGTTGGGTGACGCTGGAAAATAGCGTCGCGTTTGGCGTTTCGTCAATGGGTTCGAGGCTGAAGTCGTTGTATCCAACGCCGGTCAGGTTGTATCGAATGTTCGCGCTTTCGTAGGAGTCTATGCTGTTTTTGTCCAAAGTCGAAGCGATTTCAAATTCGCCAACGAGGTCCACTGCTTTTTGTAGCGCTTTGACGCTAAGCGCGAGGGGCTTTAACGCTATTTTAGTGTTGATGGTTTCTATCCATTTTACGTTGTCTCGGCTACCTTCAAAAACTTGAGCTACGGCCTCGTCGCTCGCCACCTTGACCGTAAAGTCGAAATCGACGGTTACGTATCCGGACTTGAGAGGGAAAAGCAAAAACGTAAATGTGGTCACTTTGTCGTGACGCACCAATTCCACGGCTTCTTTGTTGAGCAAAACGATTTTATAGTCTCTGGATTGTTTGGGCTCCAAGAAAAAATACATGATATGTTCGTGGTCAATCTGTTTGGCTACGAACTTGATCTCGACCGCCTCTTTGACGTAGAGTTCGCTTTTCGCGGACGTCAACTCGTAGTCCGCTAGTCGCGGTTGCGCCCAAACGTTCAAAACGAGGGCGAAAAGAATCAGCGTCCTACCAAGGGCGTTTTTCATTTGTGTATCCTTTGTTGATAAGTTCGTAGGCTTTGTAGCCCATTTTGTATTTCGAGTCTATGGCCTTTTCCGTTTTTTCGCCGTTTTCTTTTTCTTCTCCGGATTTCGCGTTCGCGGAGCCGTCGGCGCTCTCGGACGCTTTTTGGTTCGAGTCGCTTGAGGAGCTTTTGGCCTCTTTCTTGTCGTCTTCTTTTTTCGATTCGCTCACGTCTTGTTTTTTGTTCGCCTGCGTTCGCTTGTCCACTTCTTGTTTTCGCAGCGTATTGGAAACGTCGAGCTTCTCTTTTGGCGCCAATGTGAGAAGCAAGGAGAGGTTGTGAAAACTCTCCTCGTCGTAGCCGAGATTGAGCGCGTTTTTATAGTAAATCGCCGCTCTTTCGTATTTGCCGAGTTTAACGGCGCAGTTTCCCATGTTGTAGAATATGTTTTTTTTGAGCGAGACGTCCGTCGTTTTGAGGCTGGCGAATATAACGACCGCTTTTTTGTACTCTCCGGCTTTGTATCGAGCGACGGCGGCGTTGTAATAGCTTTCAACGCTTGGGGAAAGCCGTTCAAACTCTTCGGCGCTTTTTGAGTAGTCGCTCGCTTTGAACGCCTCGTTGGCGCCGCGCAGGCGATTAAAATCGAGCAAAGCCGACTCCGCGGCGTTTGGCGTAAAAAACAATGGCAAAAACGCGTAAAGCTGATGTATCTTCGTCACGGCCGTAAGAAAGGATAAGAAGCTTAGTATGAGTGGAAAATAGAAGAGTTTTTTGTGACTTGGCGCGTTAGTTTCGCTCTGTTCTTCTTCACTCTCCATCGCGTTTATATCCGCGACGACGTTCCCCGCGACATCCGCTTCCGCGGAGTCGAGTTCGTAGTATTTTCCACGGCCTAAAGCCGCGAGATCTTTAAGGATTGGATTCACTCTCGAGATGACGAGATTGTTGTTTTCGTCCTTTATGGTTCCGTTTTCGTTGGTGAGAGTGGAGCCGCCGCTCGTGCCGATCGCCACTGCGTATATGCGAATATTGCTTTGATTGGCAAGGGTGACCAAGGCCTCCAAATCGCGATCTTCGCCTCCATCGCTGAAAATAATCAGATTTTTCTCCGCGGAGGACATCCTGGAAATCGTTTTTAAAAGCTCAAAAATGGAAGTCCCCTTCGTCATTATGTATTTGGGCTCGAGAGAATCGAGAGCCATCAGACTAATGGCGGAGTCCGTGGTTGGCGGCGAGATAAGTATGGCGTTGGACGTGAACGCGAAGATAGAAAATCTATTTCTAGGAAGCGCTTGTATGATTTGGCCCAAAGTTTGTTTTGCGACCGCGTATCTGCTTGGTCGCAAATCCTCGGCCTGCATTGAAAAAGAGGCGTCGATGGCGACCACAAACTCTTTGGCGTCGAACTTTTGCTTACTCATGGCGTTTGGAGCCACTGGTCCTCCTAGCGCCAAAAGGGCGAACGCTACGCTGAGATAGAGCAGGATTTTCTCTCTTTTTTTGTATTTGTTTTGGGTGAAATCGTCGTATTTGAACAAAACGAAAAGCGGGACAAAAAGAAAAAACGCGAATGGATATAAAAACGTCATCTCTCTCGCTCCCTGTATCTTAAAAGCAAAAAGGCGAGGAGCAGGCTCGCGACGCTTAGCGGAAGAGCGTACAGCTCTATCTTGTTTAAGTAGCGCTCGGAGTGGATGTCGCTAGGCTCTAGAGCGTTCAGGTCGGCGTAAATATTTTTTAGCGTTTCGGCGTTGGCCGCTTTATAGCTTTTGGCGTTCGTGTCGGTCGCTATTTGGCTCAAAAGCTTGTGATCGAAAGCGCCTTGTTTCCCTATGCCGATGGAGTAAATCTTAATCCCTAGCGCTTTGGCGTTAAGCGCCGCGTCTTTTACCGAAACGGCTCCGCTGTTTTGGTAGCCGTCGGTTACGAGAACGATAACCTTGTTTTTGGCTTCGCCTTTTTTCAAAAGTCTGGTGGCGCTAGCCAAGCCTTCGCCGATTGCGGTGCTGTCTCCCGCGATGCCGACTTCGAAAAAATCGAGCAAAAACTCGACGCTGGCCATGTCGTAGGTCAGCGGAACTCCGGAGTAGGCGTAGCTCCCAAATATACTTACGCCTACGTTGTCGTCGTAGCGATTGGAGACGAACTCTTTGAGCAAATCTTTCAAAATGTCAAACTTCTTTTTTTGAGCGTTTTCTTTGTCGAACCCGCTCTCCGCCATAGAACCGCTGGCGTCAAGCGCGAAAACGAGGTCGCGACCCTTGCGTTGGTCGGAAAATTTGCGCTCGTAAGATATGGGCGAGGCCAGGGCGGTGGCTAGCAAGGCTAAAATGAGAGAGTATAGAAGTTTGTCTTTTTGCAAGAAAGACGTCGCGTTGGAAAAAAGATGGATGTGGGGAAAGATAAGCTCTTTGACGGTTTTTGGGCATTTGTAAATACATATAATCATAAGTAAAAGCGCGAAAGCCAAGGGATACTCAAACTCGAAATAATTCACTTCATTCCAGCCCACAACATTTTAAGATACAGGCTGAAAGTGGAGCTATAGCCCACGTCGCTAAAAACCAATTTTTTGTTTTTGTCGTAGATGAAAGTCGTTGGATAGGCGGCTATCTTGAAGCTCGACGCTAGTCGTCCATTTGTATCGTTGACGGCGCTATACGTATATCCGCGCTCGTTTAAAAATGACTGGATTTCTTCGTCGCTGCCCGAGTTCACGGCTATGGTCACCACTTCATAGCGATGGGAGAGAAACTCGATGTTGGAAGCTTCAAGCTTGCACGTTGGGCACCATGTCGCCCAAAAATGAATAAGCGTCGGTTTGCCTTGCTTCAAAGAGCGCGTATCCCCGCCCAGAAGCTCGAAAGAGGACATCTCGAGAGGAGCGTCGTTTAGACTTTGGCTCTTGTACAAGCTGATGGCGTTTGCGAATACGGTCATGACGATAAGGAAGTAAGCGAGCTCTTTGGCGTAGCGTTTTAATTTTGATTTCATCTTAGTATTTTAACGTTAAGATAACAATAAATAGATTAAAATTTGCGCTGACAAATAATAGAGAGGTTGTGAAAATGAGAGCGATAAGCGTAACTCTGCAAGAAAAAGCTCGAAAGTTAAGAGACGCTTTGGCGGGAAAATTTGACGAGAAAGAGGCGAAAGAGTTCGCTCCTTCGCATCGAAAAGAGAGTTGGTACGACGATTTCGCGATTTTGTACGAAATGATCGCTTCGTCGGATTACTCCATAACGCGTAAAACGAAGTTTATTATCGCGGGAACTTTGGCCTACGTTGTCACGCCCATTGACGTTATTCCCGATTTTATAGCCGTGGCCGGATGGCTGGACGATACGTTCGTTTTGAGTTTGGCGATGTCCGCTTTACGCGAAGAAATAGAGAGTTTTAAACTGTTTAGGATTGGGGGACCGAGATAGAGTAAATTACTCTATCTCCGCGTCGATAACGTCTTCGTCGTCTTTTTTCTTTTTGGCGTCGGCCTCGGCCGCCTCTGGATTTTGCTCTTTTTTGTACATCTCTTCAGCCATTTTGTGAGCGGCTTCGGTCAGTACTTTCACTTTCGCTTCGATATCCTCTTTTGTGGAAGATTCGTTTTTCAAAGTCTCTTTGAGTTCGCTTATGGCGGATTCTATGTTGGCTTTTTCGCCAGCCTCTAGTTTCTCACCCATCTCTTCAACCGATTTTTCAGTTTGCGCGATTAGCGCGTCGGCTTGATTTCTAAGCTCGACCATCGCTTTTCTCTCCGTGTCGGCCGCCTTGTTTTGCTCCGCGTCTTGAACCATTTTGTTGATCTCTTCTTCGCTTAGTCCAGACGATCCGGAGATAGTGATTGACTGAGATTTTCCAGTTCCCTTATCCGTGGAGCTAACCGTTAGGATACCATTCGCGTCGATGTCGAAAGTGACTTCGATTTGAGGCACGCCGCGAGGAGCCGCCGGAATGTCTCCAAGCTCGAACAAACCTAAAGACTTGTTGTCTTTGGCGAACTCGCGCTCGCCTTGAGCGACGGAAATGCTAACGGCTGGTTGATTGTTTTCCGCGGTTGAGAAAATTTGGGATTTTTTGACTGGAATGGTGGTTCCTTTTTCAATAATCTTAGTCATAACTCCGCCAAGAGTCTCAATTCCAAGCGATAAGGGAGTGACGTCCAAAAGAAGAACGTCTTTAACGTCGCCTCTTAAAACGCCACCTTGGATAGCCGCGCCGGCCGCCACTACTTCGTCGGGATTTACGCTTTTGTTAAGCTTTTTCCCGCCAAAGAATTTACTTACGGCCTCTTGCGCCGCTGGAACGCGAGTCGAACCGCCAACCATGATAATTTCTTTGATGTCGCCGTTGCTCAAATCGGACTCTTTCATAGCCACTTTGATATGGTCGATAGTCTCTTCGATCAACGAAGCGATCATCCCCTCGAATTTAGCGCGAGTGAGTTTGACGACCAAGTGTTGCGGTCCAGCTTCCGTCATAGTGATAAACGGCAAGTTGATCTCCGTTTCAGTGGAGCTTGAAAGCTCTTTTTTGGCGTTTTCAGCGGAATCTTTAAGGCGCTGAAGAGCCATTTTGTCATTTTTAAGCTCGATTCCGTGAGTCTTTTTGAACTCCGAGCTTAGGAAGTCGACGATTTTGTTGTCAAAGTCGTCGCCGCCCAAGAACGCGTTTCCGTCAGTCGAAAGAACTTCGAAAGTGCCGTCTGAAATCTCCAAAACGGTAACGTCGAACGTTCCGCCTCCAAGGTCGTAAACGAGAACGTTTTCTTCGGCTTTGCTTTCCAAACCGTAAGCGAGCGCGGAAGCCGTTGGCTCGTTGATAATTCGCAATACGTTAAGGCCGGCGATAGTTCCCGCGTCTTTAGTCGCTTTTCTTTGCGCGTCGTTGAAGTAAGCCGGAACGGTAATAACCGCGTCAGTCACTTTGGAACCTAAATAAGCTTCCGCGTCTTCTTTTAGTTTTGTAAGAATTTTAGCCGAAATTTCTTGCGGAGTGTAGATTTTTCCAGCTACGTCAACCGCGGCCATACCGTCTTTGTCAACGATATTGTAGGTTACTTTGTCGTGCGCCGCTTTGGCGTTTTCTTCGCTCATCATAAGACCCATGATTCTCTTAATCGAAGAGATTGTTTTGTTTGGGTTCGTAATCGCTTGACGTTTAGCCGGATCTCCAACTAGCACGTCGCCTTTGTCCGTAAACGCCACAATCGAAGGAGTCGTGTTTTTGCCTTCCGCGTTTGGGATGATTTTCGCTTCTCCGCCCTCGTAAACCGCTACGCACGAATTTGTGGTTCCTAAATCTATTCCTATTACTTTACTCATATTATTTCCTTAATTTTATTTTTATTTAAATTTTTTATTTGCGAATTAGTTCGCGACTATAACCATCGCTTCTCTAAGAGGGCGATTTTTATATTTGTATCCAGTTTGAAAAGTTTGAACTATTTGCCCACTCTCCACCTCTTCGCTGTCTATGGCTTGCACCGCGTTGTGAATATTTGGATCGAACGGCTCGTCTGGCGACACCATAGTGACTCCATGTCTTTCCAGAGCCGTAAGAAATTGTTTGCGAGTCAACTCAATCCCTTCTTTTAGCTTATCAAAGAGTTCGGTTTTGTCGGCGTCGCCGTTTACCGTATTGAGAGCGCCTTGAAGCGAATCCATAACGGGAATCATATCTTTGGCGAATTTCTCGTTCGAGTATTCGACCGCCGTGTACTTCTCTCTCTCAAGTCTTTTTTTGATATTGTCGAAATCCGCGTGAACCCTCGCGTACTTGTCTTTCAACTCCGCCATTTCGGCTTGCAAAAGATCAAACTCGTTTAAAGTCGCTTCGACTTCCGCCTCGGCGTCGTCAACGATTTGACCTTCCTCAATCGTAGAATCTTCTTCGCTAGAAAGCGTTTCGTCTTTTATTTCTTCTTTAGACATAATAATTAAATGACTCCTTTTTAAAAGATAACGGCATTATACATATTGAGCGTAACAATGTCAAGTACTACTTTAGTCAGTTTACTTATTTAAGTTGAGTCTTGACACATCAAGTATAGAAAACACATTATTTACTATAATTTAGTACTATTATACAAAAGTATTATGGAGTTCTTATGAAGTATTTAGCATGGTTCGTTGGTATCGGTGTCACGGTTTTAGCAGTGGTTTACGTGGTGGCGTTTACGTCTTTTGGAAACTCTTTGCTGAAGCCTACTATAGAAGCGAAGATAAGGGAGCAAACGAAAATGGACTCGAAACTCAAGGTGTTTTCGCTTAATTCGAACTCTTTCGAGATTCTATTGGACTTAAATCCGAACAACTCCATATTGGTCAAAGGGAATTATTCCCTCTTCACTCAGGCCTTCAACGTGGCCTATCGAGTTGATTTGAAGGAACTAAAAACTTTGCGAGCGCTTACTTCCGCGCAGCTTCAAAGCTCGTTTTACACGGATGGAACCGTAGTGGGAGATATGGCGTCCATGAGCGTGGATGGAAAAAGCGACCTCGCTTCGAGCGCTACCGTCTACCATGTGGAACTGACCGATTTGAATCCGACTTCGATTGTCGCCAAGATAGATTCGGCGGATTTGAAATCGCTCTTGTTCATCGCCAATCAAAAAGCCTACGCGAGCGCGAAGATAAATCTTGACCTCAATTTTAAAGATATCACTCCTCACAAGCTCAATGGAAACGTAAAGTTTGAGACGATCAACGGAAAATTGAACGCTCAAGTTATGAAAAAAGATTTCAACGTGACTATTCCAGACACGGCGTTTAATATGAAGCTTGACGCCAAGCTGCAAGGCGACGACGTCGATTACGCTTTCGCGCTCAACTCAAACCTCGCCGAGCTAACCTCGTCGGGGAAAATTCTACCAGAGCCTTTGGCGCTTGATATCGAGTATGGAGTCGACGTCAAAGAGCTCGCGGTTTTGAAGCCAATGGGAGTCGACGCGAGAGGGGCGATTAGGCTTAGCGGCAACGTTAAGGGCGACAAGGCGAATATGAAAGTTGGCGGAAAAACCGATTTCGCCTCGTCCGACACCTCGTTCGCGGCGCTGTTGAAAAACTTCGAACCGTCGAGCGTAATGGCGACCGTAAAACATCTCAAACTGCAAGACGCGCTGTACGCGGCGAACCAAAAAGCCTACGCGAGCGCGGAGGTAGACATGAACGTGGACTTCAAAAACATAACTCCGCATAAGCTTGAGGGAAGCGTAAAACTTGAAACGACGAATGGCAAACTTAACTCTCAGGTTATGAAAAAAGATTTCAACGTCGCCATTCCAGCCACCGCGTTCAACCTCAATCTAGACGCCAAACTCAAAGGCGACGACGTCGATTACGCATTGGCGCTCAACTCGAACCTCGCTCAGCTGACATCGTCTGGAAAAATCGTTCCGGAGCCTTTGGCGGTGGACGTGAAGTATGGAGTGGACGTAAAAGAGCTCGCGGTTTTAAAGCCTATAACCGGAGCGGATCTGAGAGGCTCGCTCAAACTGAGCGGAGAGGCCAAGGGCTCCAAAGAAAAAATGAGCGTTAGCGGAAAAACCGATTTCGCCTCTTCGGACACGACTTTCGCCGCGCTTTTGAAAAACTTCGAACCTTCTAGCGTGAAAGCGACGATAAAACATCTCAAACTGCAAGACGCTTTGTACATGGCGAACCAACCGCATTTCGCCGACGCGCTTTTCGCTATGGACGTGGACGTTAGCGACGCGAGAACCGGCAATCTCAAAGGAACCGTAAACTCAAAGATCACCGATGGTTTGGCGGACTCCAAGTATATAACGAAGGCCTACGAGTTTAAAAGCGCGATGCCTAAAACGACTTTCAACGCGACGACGACTTCGACCTTGGAGAAGAGCGTCATAGACACGACGATCGCCTTCAATTCGAATCTTGCCAATTTAGACGTCAAGAGAGCGAGATTCGATACGAAAGACGCTTCGTTGGCGAGCGACTATATCGTCTCCATAGCGAACCTAGACAGCCTGTACTTCGCTACGGATAGACACCTAAAAGGTTCGCTCGTCGCCAATGGAGAACTTAAGAAAGCGAAAGATTTGGATTTCACCGCGCATTCGGACGTCGCTGGCGGCAAGGTTGACGCGAAACTTCACAACGACGATTTTCACGCGGACATAGTCGCGTTGCAAACGTTGGACGCCTTGGAGACGCTGATATATCCAAAGGTTTTCAAATCTTCCATAAACGGAGTATTGGACTACGACTTGCTAAAACAAAGCGGCGTTTTCAACGCCAAGCTAAGCGAGGGAACGTTTACGCAAAATCAAGTTCTCGACCTAACGAAACAATTCGCCAAAATAGATTTGTACAAACAAATATTTAAAGGCGACGTAAGCGCGAATATCAAGAAAGAAAACATTTTGGCTTCTCTCGATTTGAAGTCAAACACTTCTTCCATCGCAACCAAGGATACGAAACTCAACTCTAAAACGCAAGAGATAAACTCCAAGATAGATATAAGCGCGAACGGAAATCCTTTAGTCATAACTTTAAAGGGAAACGCCTCCTCGCCTAAAGTGGGAATCGACGCTCAAAAAATTATTGAAAAAGAGGCCACCAAAGCCGTCGAAAAAGAGTTAAACAAACTCTTTAAAAAATTCTTCTAGTCATTTCTGGCTAACGTCGGTTAGCGTAAGACAAAAAAGAACTTCTTTTTTTCGTCTTGCGAGTAGATTGCTGGCTTCGATCAGCGTCGCTCCGGTCGTTACGACGTCGTCCACCAAAATTACGTTTTCTCCCTCAAACTCTTTTAGCTCAAAGTCTCTCGCGTTGGCGAGTCTAAACGCCTTGCTTTTTCCAGAGTACGAAATCTCGTTTTTCGCGCGAAGTTTGTTGTAAAGAGGTTTTACGTTTTTTGATTTTAGGCGTCTGTTTAGCACGGCCGCGTGCGAGTATCCATTCTTGACGTTGTCGTCTATTGGGATTGAAACGGCGCTCGTTCCAAAGTCGAATTCTTGGGCGAATTTGGCGAAACTAAGCTTCGCCAATATGTCGTAGACGTAAAAACCCAAGTCCGTGTGTTTGGTGAATAAAAGTTCTTTGATATCCTCGTATTTGTAGAAAGAGAAGACTTCGACGCCGTTTGAGAGGGAGCGTTTGTATATCGAGGGGGTGAGAAAGGTCGTTTGGCAAGCGGAGCATATATGAGTGAGAGAAAAATTCTCGCACGTCATACATTTCATATCTTTGTTTTAGTCCATCTTTAAAACGGACATGAACGCTTCGCTTGGAAGCTGCACTTTGCCTATGGACTTCATGCGTTTTTTACCGGCTTTTTGTTTTTCCAAAAGCTTTCGTTTACGAGTGATGTCTCCGCCGTAGCATTTCGCGGTGACGTTTTTTCCCATAGACTTAACGGTCTCGCGAGCGATAATCTGCGAACCTAAAGACGCTTGAACCGCCACTTCGAAAAGCTGGCGAGGAATGATCTCTTTCATGTTTTTAACCAAAATGCGACCGCGCGAGAGAGCTTGGTTGCGAGGCACGACCACGCTAAGCGCGTCGACGGCTTCTCCGGCCACTTTGATGTCAAGCTTGACTAGGTCGCCGACTCTGAACTCTATTGGCTCGTAGTCAAAGGAGGCGTATCCTCTCGATATTGACTTTAGCTTGTCGTAAAAATCCACCACGATTTCATTCATAGGCACTTCGTACTCGAGCATAACCCTGTCTTGGTTGAGATAGGTCATCTTGCTTTGAACGCCGCGTTTGTTGATGAGAAGCGTGATGATGTTGCCAAGGTACTCGCTAGGAGTTATGACCGTGGCCCTTACGTAAGGCTCTTCTATCCTGTCTATCTGGTTCACTTCGGGCAATTGAGACGGGTTGTGAACGGTTACCTTTTCGCCGTTGTTGAGGTAGACTTGGTAGATGACCGATGGCGCGGAGGCGATAAGGTCGAGGTCGAACTCGCGTTCGAGTCTCTCTTTGACGACTTCCATGTGAAGCATGCCGAGGAATCCGACGCGAAAGCCAAAGCCTAGAGCCAGCGAAGTTTCCGGTTCGTAGGAGAGGGAACTATCGTTTAGTCTTAGCTTGTCGAGGGCGTCGCGAAGATCTTCAAACTCGTCCGTGTCTATCGGATATATTCCCGCGAAGACGAAGGGTTTTGCCGGTTCGTATCTTCCAACGGGCTCTTTGGCCGGGTTTTTGGCGTCGGTGATCGTGTCGCCGACGTTGATGACTTTGACTTCTTTAAGACCAAGAACGACTATGCCGATTTCTCCGCACTCGATGACGTTCGTTTTGGCGCGTTTGAGCGGGTGAGGGTACATCAAATCCAAAACGTGATGCTCTTCGCCATTGCTCATAAGCTTGATATTTTGACCTTTTTTTATATTGCCGTCAAAAACGCGCACGAGAGCCAAAGCTCCCAAGTACGAGTCGAACCAAGAGTCGTAGATGATGGCTTTCGTCGTCGCGCTTGGGTCGCCAACGGGCGCTGGAATGCGCTCCACGATGGCGTCTATGAGTTCTCGCACGCCAACTCCGCTTTTAGCGGAAACCAAACAGGCGTCCGTCGCGTCTATGCCGATGCTCGTTTCAATCTCTTCGGCCACCTTTATAGGATCGGCGGCTGGAAGGTCTATCTTGTTGATGACGGGAATGAGCGTCAGATTGTTTTCCATAGCCAAGTAAACGTTGGCGATGGTTTGCGCTTCGACGCCTTGCGCGGCGTCCACGATGAGAAGGGCGCCGTCGGATGAAGCGAGCGACTTGCTGACCTCGTAGGAGAAATCGACGTGTCCCGGAGTGTCGATAAGGTTGAGAATGTAATGTTCGCCGTCTTTCACGTAGTCGAGTCGAACGCTTTGCGCCTTGATGGTGATGCCGCGTTCTTGCTCGATGTCCATAGTGTCCATCATCTGTTTGGTCATTTCGCGCGAGGTGACCGCGCCGCACTCTTGGATGATGCGGTCGGCCAGAGTGCTTTTTCCGTGATCAATGTGGGCGATGATGGAGAAGTTTCTAATGTTTTTCAATTATGGGCCTCGGCTTACGCGAAAAGAGAGTTGACGCTCTCGTTGTGATAAACGCGACGAATCACTTCGGCGAAAAGAGGAGCGACGGTGAGCACTTTGATCTTGTCGTGGGGCTTCGTCTCGAGAGTGTTCGTGATGATGAGTTCGTCAAGTTCTCCGTGCTCGAGGTTTTGATACGCTTTTCCGCTCAAAACGCCGTGAGTGGCGCAGGCCATAACGGAAGTCGCGCCATGGTTCTTTAGCGCGGTGGCCGCCTTGACCATGGTTCCGGCCGTGTCGACCATGTCGTCTATCATGATGACGTCTTTGCCTTTGACGTCGCCTATGATGTTCATAACTTCGCTTTCGTTCGCTTTTTCACGGCGTTTGTCGACTATGACCATCTCTAAGCCCATGCGTTTGGCGAAGTATCTAGCGCGCGCCACGCCTCCGATATCTGGAGAGGCTATGATTGGGTTTTTGAGGTTTTTGCTTTTTATGTATTGCTCGAAGGTGACCGAACCGTAAAGGTTGTCGACTGGAATGTCGAAGAATCCTTGGATTTGTCCGGCGTGCAAGTCTATGGTCACGACTCTGTCGATGCCGGCTTTTTCGTAAAGATTCGCCACGAGTTTCGCGGTGATTGGCACGCGAGGCGCCGCTTTTCGGTCTTGTCTGGCGTATCCGTAGTAGGGAACCACGGCGGTTATGCTCTGCGCGCTTGAGCGCTTGAGCGCGTCCGTCATGATGAGAAGCTCCATGAGGTTGTCGTTTGAGGGAGCTCCCGTGGATTGGACTATGAAAACGTCGCGACCGCGAACGCTCTCCGCGATTTGGATGGAAATCTCGCCGTCGCTAAACTTTCGCACGTCGGCTTTGGCCAAGGGTACGTCTAGAACTTGACAAATCTCTTGAGCGAACTCAATGCTAGCCGAACCGGCAAAAATCTTGTAACCGCGCATATTTATTCCTTTTGATTAATATTGCGATTATACAAAAATTGTTCTAAGTCTACGTTAAAAGCGAACTATTTTACAAATTTAAGGCGCTCTTATGCGCCATGGCGTATGATTAGTCGCGAATAGATAGGAAAGCATATCGTTTGAAGTTGGATATTATGAAGGAGCGCGCGGTCGTGGTGAAATCTATCTTGAAAAGAAGAGTGAAGCTTGAGATTAACGGAGTCGTTCAAGGCGTTGGGTTTCGTCCATTCGTCTACAAACTCGCGCGAAAATACGGGCTGGTTGGCTACGTCTTGAACAATGGCTCGGGCGTTGTCGCGGAGATAGAGGGAGATAGACGAAGTTTGGACGGGTTCGCGTCCGATTTGAAGTTTTCCGCGCCGCCTTTGTCTCGAATAGACTCTATAAAAACTCAGGAAATGGAGCCAAAAAACGAAGTCGCGTTTGAGATTTTGACCTCGAACGCGACGTCCGCGAACACGATGGTTTCTCCCGACGTATCGCTGTGCGACGATTGCCGCGACGAGATGAGAGACCCCAAAAACCGAAGGCGCGACCACCCCTTTATCAACTGCGTAAATTGCGGGCCAAGATACACCATCCTAAAAAAACTCCCCTACGATAGAGCCAACACCTCCATGTCCGAGTTTGAGATGTGCGCCGATTGCCAAGAGGAGTACTCCAATCCAAACGATCGTCGCTACCACGCGCAACCCATCGGTTGCCGCAAGTGCGGACCGAAGTTGAAACTCGTGGATAGCTCCGGCGAGACGCTCGGGGACGAGCGCGTCGCCATCGCCAAAACGCGCGACTTGCTAGAGCGCGGAAAAACGGTCGCCATCAAAGGTTTGGGCGGTTTTCATTTGGTCTGCGACGCCACGAACGAAGAGGCCGTGAGTAGGCTGCGTTTAAATAAAAACAGACCCACGAAACCGCTCGCGGTGATGTTTAAATCGATAGAAGAGATTAAAAATGTGGCGCTTCTTTCGCAAAAAGAGGAAGAGTTGATTCTTTCCAAAGAACGCCCCATCGTTATAGTCGCAAAAAAAGATTCGAACTATTTGGCGATATCCATCGCGCCCAACATTGACAAAATAGGCGTATTTTTGCCATATACTCCGCTCCACGAACTACTTTTGGACAAACTTGACTTTCCCATCGTGGCGACGAGCGCGAACCTGAGCGACGAGCCGATTATAAGGAACAAGAAGGAGCTGTTTGAAAAACTCTCTTTCGTCGCGGGCGAAGCGTTGACGCACGATAGGGAGATACTGAGCGCCTGCGACGACGGCGTGGTGATGAGCGTCGGGGAGAAAACGCTCACCTTGCGAATGGCGCGAGGCTACGCTCCAAAAAGCTTCCATCTCAAAAAAGCCACGGGCAAAAAAATCCTAGCTCTCGGCGGACATCAAAAAAGCTCGATGACGCTCGCGTTTGGCGACTCCATGATACTCTCTCCTCATATCGGGGACTTGAACTCGATAGACTCCTTCGAGTATTTTTTAAGAACGATGGAGACTTTTAAAACTTTTTACGACTTCGAACCCGACGTAATCGTTTGCGACAAGCATCCAAACTACGAAACGACGAAATGGGCGAAAGCGTACGCGAAAGAACGCGAAGAGGTCGAACTAATCGAAGTCCAACACCACTACGCCCACGCTCTGGCTTGCATGGCGGAATACGATTTGGACGAAAAAGCGTTGGCGTTTTGTTTTGACGGAACTGGATATGGGGAAAACGGAGGGCTTTGGGGCGGAGAGGTTTTGCTCGCGTCTCCAAAAAAATACGAGCGGATTTTCCACTTCAAAGAGTTGAGTCTGCTTGGCGGCGAGAAGGCGGCAAAAGAGCCAAAACGAGTTGGACTCTCAATGCTTTTCGAGCGTTACGAGCTTGAGGAGATACTCGAGATGGAATCCGTTTTGGCGAAAAGTTTTTCAAAAGAGGAGATAAAAACGTTTCATAGGATGCGCGCGCGCGGCGTCAACTCCCCCAAAAGCTCCTCTCTTGGAAGATTGTTCGATGGCGTTTTCGCTTTGAGCGGACATGTCGAGAAGCTTGGATACGAGGGCGAGAGCGGTTTAATCATGGAGTCTCTCGCCAAATTTTCAAATGCCAAAGAGAGCTATTCTTATGGCGCGCGCGACGGCGTTATAGATTGGCGAGAGATGGTTGGCGAGATTTTGCAAGAGCCAAACGCGAGCGACGCGTCTCTAAAGTTTATAAATACGATACGCGATATCATTTTGGAGATAAGCGCCAAGTATCCGGATTTGCCAGTCATCTTGAGCGGCGGCGTTTTTCAAAACGCGACGCTGGTCTCAAAGCTTGGCGAAGCCTTCGCGGAACAAGACAAAAAATACTATATTCAAGAAAAAACGCCAGTTAACGATGGCGGAATCTCTCTCGGCCAAGCGTACTTCGTTCTATGTCGATAAATCTTCCCAAATCACTCATAAAATATAATGCTTGAGAACATTAATTAATATTAATTACTATTTAAGTTTTTTAGGTATAAGATGTGTATAAGTGAATTTTATTTTATATCTAAAATAGAGGGAGGCCTATCATGAATGACGGAGCTTTATTTAAACAGTTGTCTTCTCGAATAGACAAATTGTCCAATTTACCAAAATTAGACGATGAAAAATCAATTTCGACCTTGATTGAAGAAAAAGGTTTTTCAAGACGCGAGTTCATGGCTTGGGCGGGAGCCATGACGTCCATGTTGATGTTGCCGGCTAGTTTCACTCCCTTGGTTGCAAAAGCGGCTGAAATGGCGGACAGATTGCCTCTTGTTTGGTTGCATATGGCTGAATGCACGGGTTGCAGCGAATCCCTTCTGAAGTCCGCGTCTCCAAGCATAGACAGTTTGATATTTGACTACATTTCATTGGAGTATCATGAGACAATCATGGCGGCTTCAGGTTGGCAAGCCGAGCAAAATCTCGAACGCGCGATGGAGAGATACAAAGGCAAGTATATCTTGATGGTGGAGGGTGGAATACCTCAGGGAGATAGCGACTTTTACTTAACTGTTGGAGCTCATGGGAAAACGGGGGAAAGTCACGCCATAGAAGCCGCTGAGAACGCGGCGGCGATTTTCGCCATCGGCACTTGTTCTTCTTTTGGCGGCGTTCAAGCGGCCGCTCCAAATCCTACAAACGCGCAACCACTGAGTAAAGTGATAAACAAGCCCGTCATAAACGTTCCAGGGTGTCCTCCTAGCGAGAGCAATATTGTAGGAACCTTGTTACACTTTATTCTTTATGGGACTCTTCCCGCTCTTGACGTTTACAATAGACCAAAATGGGCTTACGGACTCAGAATCCATGACGCTTGCGAGAGACGTGGTAGATTTGACGCGGGCGAGTTTGTCCAACGATTTGGCGACGATGGCGCGAAAAATGGGTTTTGTCTATACAAAGTCGGGTGCAAGGGTCCATATACTTTCAACAACTGCTCAAAGCAAAAGTTTAACCAAGGAACGTCTTGGCCCATCCAGTCGGGACATGGATGCATGGGCTGTAGCGAACCAGACTTTTGGGACACTATGGGGATTGTAAACGAACCTCTTGGCGGTAGACTTTATCATACCGCGTTTGGAGGACTAGGCGCCGACGCGACAGCGGACAAAATCGGTCTTGGCTTACTAACGGTAACGGCTGTTGGCATAGCGGCTCACGCCGTTATATCCGCGATTAAAAATCCAAAAGAATAACGAGGAGTTTGATATGTCTAAAAGAGTGGTGGTAGATCCGATAACAAGAATCGAAGGACATTTAAGAGCCGAAGTTATAGTTGGAGACGATGGAATCGTGCAAGACGCTTTCGTCTCTTCAACTCTATGGCGAGGTCTTGAAGTGATAGCCAAAGGACGCGATCCGAGAAACATTCCCTTAATGATGCAGAGAATTTGCGGCGTTTGCACCTATTCGCACTATTTAAAAAGCACTATGGCGGTTGAAGACGCTCTTGGCATCAAGATACCTTACAATGCGCAACTCGTGAGAACTCTCATGAACGCGGCGCTCTTTATACATGATCATCCGGTGCATTTTTATCATCTGCATGGAATCGATTGGGTGGATATCGTTTCGGCGTTGGGCGCGGACGAAAAAAAAGCGAGCGAGTTGGCGTTTAAGTATACCGACAATCCAATAGGCACGGGCGAGAACGAGTTAAAACTCGTAAAAGAAAAAATAGCGAAATTCGCCAAACATCCACAAGGTCTTGGTCCATTCGCGAACGCTTATTGGGGACACAAAACTTACAGACTGACTCCGGAGCAAAACTTAATAGCCCTATCGCATTATCTTAAAGCTTTGGAAATGCAAAGACTAGCGGCTCAAATGATGGCGATTTTTGGTGGAAAACAACCACATCCTCAAAGTTTGGTCGTAGGCGGCGTCACTTGCGTCATGGATATTTTAAATCCGCAAAGAATGGGCGAATATTTGGTCAAATTTCAAAAATTGGCGGATTTCGTAAACAACGCCTACTATCCAGACATCGTGATGGCCGTCGAGATGTATAAAACCGAGCCATCCGTCATGAAACCCATGGGCGTTAAGAATTTTATGTCGCATAAAGAGTTTATGATTGGCAAAAATGAGTATCTCTTTGAGAGCGGGATCATCATGAATGGAGATTTAAGTAAAGCTTTTGACATTGACGAAGACAAAATAACGGAAGACGCGACTCACTCATGGTATAAAAACGACAATCCACTTCATCCGTACAAGGGTGAAACAGAACCAAACTATACTGGATTTATTGATGGAGAGAGTATTGGCGTAGATGGCGAAAACGTAAAAACGAAACTTATTGACGAGACGAAAAAATATAGTTGGATAAAATCTCCAAGACACAATGGTGAACCTATGGAAGTTGGTCCATTGGCCGCTATGTTGGTGGGTTACGTTAAAGGCAACGAAAAGATTCAAACCATCGTAAACGACTTTTTGGGAAAAACCGGCATTCCAGCCAGCGCGCTTTTTTCAACTCTTGGAAGAACCGGCGCTAGAATGCTCCAAACGAAACTCATCGCGGACAACGCCTTAGTCGCGTTTAACAACCTGATTGAAAACCTTAAAGTTGACCAAGAGACTTGCTCGCCTTATATCATAGACAACGACAAAGAGTACATTGGTAGAGGCATCGGCGACGTGCCGCGTGGAATGCTTAGTCACTGGATAAAAATCAAAAATGGCGTGGTTGAAAATTACCAAGCGGTCGTTCCATCGACTTGGAACGCGGGACCCATGGACGCTCAAGGAAAAAAAGGACCATATGAAGCGGACTTAATCGGTCTCAAAATTGAAGACTTGACGCAACCATTGGAAATAATTAGAGTTATTCACTCCTTTGACCCTTGTATCGCCTGCGCGGTTCATGTCATGGACACCAAAGGAAACACTCTTAGCGAATACAAAGTAAATCCGCTTTATGGTTCGTGTAGCGTATAAAAGGAGTCGTTATGAAATCTGTATATAAAGAAATTTTAGAGGATGAGCATTGCGTATTGGCGCCAGAGGTGGAGTTTTCGGTAATTTTTAGATTGCAACATTGGATTAGAGCGTTAGCTATTACCGTATTGATTGCGACTGGATTTTATCTTGCTTACCCAATGCTATCTCCAGCTCCGACAAACGAGCCAACAAACTTTATGTACGCGCTTTTTAGAAGTTGGCACATAATTTTTGGTTTTGTTCTCATCTCCGCTTTCATGCTTAAGACGTATATTTTCTTTTTTGGAAAAACTGAGGCGAAGGAGAGACAATCTTTTCGCGACTTATTTAGTTTCAACACATGGAAGTACCAAATTGGATACTACTCCTTACTGACTAAACGACCAAAACTCCATGGGGCTTACAACCCGATGCAGTTTGCCGCTTACTTTTTGTTTTACGTTCTCTTGAGTGGGTTGACCGTAACGGGGCTGATTCTTTACGTTCATGTGTTTCATGAGGGCTTAGGCGGATTTTTATACGACCCTATGCGACAAATCGAGGTTCTTTTAGGTGGATTGGCGGTTGTTAGAGAGCTACATCATATCTTAATGTGGGGCGTTATTTTGTTTGTGATCGCGCACTTGTACCTTGTGACTTTTAATGCGATTTACATTAAAGAGGGCGCGATAGACGCGATCTTTAGCGGACTTAAATGGCATAAAAAACATTAATAATTGTAAAAAAGGTTTCATTTGAAAATATTAGTGCTTGGCATTGGCAACATACTCTTTGGAGATGAAGGCGTTGGTCCTCATCTGGCGAATTTGATTGACGAAAAATATGAATTTATATCGAACGAGCATAGCGTAGACGTCATAGATGGCGGAACGTTGGCGCAGAGACTCATCCCCATCATTACCGACTACGAAAGAGTCATGCTTATAGATTGCGTTAAAGCGCTTGATGGCGAAATCGGCGACGTTTACTGTTTTGATTTTTTGGACGTTCCCGACGAGATAACTTGGAATGGCAGCGCTCATGAAGTGGAGATGCTCCAAACTCTTCAAATGATAGAGATGTTGGGAGACTTGCCACCTGTAAAAATAGTGGGCGTCGTTCCTTACGTCATAGGCGAAAACAGCACGTTTACCATGACTCCCGAAGTCTTAAAAGCAAGCGAGGTCATGGAAAAAGTCATTATAGATTTCGTTGAGGGTTTTGGCGTAAAAACTTCCATAAAAAAAGACGTCACTTTGGACGAGGTCTCAAAATACACCTACCTAAAAGGCGCTCTATGATATTGAAATTTTCATTTAACTATAGCTCGACGTCCCTAGTCTATGAAAAAATAATTTTAAGAACTTCGAAGCTTTTTGACCTAGAGAGTAGCCTTTTGCGAGTTGGAGACGAACTCCTCTTATACGTAAAGTCTGAAGATACGGACGTATTAGAAAATTTTGCGAACAAACTATCGTTGGAACTGCCTCACTCTATATTTTTACATGACACCCAAGCGAGCGTTGTGGAAGACATGCAAGGCGACAGTTTTCATCTACCTCAAACGCCAAAGATGCCAATGCCATTTTGTCCAAAATGTTTAGAAGAGTTCATGAACGAAGAAAATGAAAATCATAACAATATTTTTCATGAGTGCGAAGTCTGCGGATACGACGTCGCTGGTGAAAAAGATAACTACAAAGAGAAGATACAAACCGCCGCCAACTCTATCAACGACGGTTTAACTTTGGAAGTGGACGCTTTTTATGGAAAATACTATCTAGGCAAGTTAAGCGCGAAATGCAAAGACTTTGATTTTGACGTACTGAGTTATGACCTTTACACAATAGAAAACTATACAAACGCCACTAAAAATGAAATCGTGGCTCTAGGAGCGATGGAAAAACCTTTGTTGAAGTTGCGTAGAAACGTAAAGTTTCAGATGGATTTTGAAGAAGTTACGGCGGAGTTTATAAGATTTAAATTGGCGGATGATTTTATACTTCATCTTCTAGCCGTCGAACTCCACAAGCTTGGAGTTAACGCGATTTTTATGACGAAAGAGAAACTTTTTGCAGACGTTAAACTATCTTTTTTTGAGACTCGAAAGTTCTTAGAACCCATAGAGTGCGTCGTAGGGGAAAACCATGTCGCCATACTAAAAGGAGAGAAAGGTCTGCCATATGCTGACCTGAACGCCAACTCACGGAAGTTAGTCCCTCACGTTGGCGCTTTTTTCTCAGTCGTTAAAGAACGTAACTTGGTCGATCAAACCGTTATAGGAATCAACATAAGTAGAGAATGCCATAATGACGTATTGGTCTACTCTAAAAAATTCGGAACCATCGAGTATCTATCTTTCAAATTTGAGTTTGTCTCCATGCAAGAGATGTTTAACTCTATCGCCTCGACAAACGCGACGGGCGACAAGTTGATAAGCAACTATAAAAATAAATACGCTGAACGCTTTGAAGAGATTTCTAAAATAAAATTTGAAAAACAAAAGTTTAATGTTTATAAATTATGGGGCGTCGTCTCCATAGTTCTTGGATTTAGCAAAGACTCAAACCTTGTAAATGCGGCAAAAGCGTTTGAAGAGAAGGCGAATTCTTTTTTAGGAACAAAAGGTCCTCGAATAGACTATAAAGTAAAAAACGTCGATTCAAAAGTTTACTTAGACCCGCTTATGACAATCAGAACGGTTATGAGCTTTAGACTCGCCGAAGTCGATTCGCTTACTCTTAGTTATGGCGTTATCGAGAGTTTTGTCGAGTTTTTGTCAAATCAACTCGATGAGATAAAAGCCGAGATGAAAACGGACTGCGTCGTGGCGACGGGTTCTTTGCTTGGAAATAGACGCCTTTTTTCAAAACTTTCTAAGGAAGTTTCGGTAAATCATAACTTGTATTTTAACAATGAGCTTCCAGTGGATGGCAGAAATATTTTATATGGCGGGAACGAACTGTTCTAACGCGAAGGAGTCGTCACATGCGAATTTTGATTGTCGGTTCTGGAATAGCCGGAGTTTATTTGGCGAACAATCTTAAAAAACGAGACTCATCTTTAGAAGTCATAGTTTTGAGCGATGAAAAATATCCGCCATACGACAGGATACATTTGTGCCGTTTGGTTGACGGCTCGCAAGACGTCAAAGGCATCGCCATCCCGCTCGACCCAACCGTAAAACTAGAGCTCGGTCAAAAAATACTGAGCGTCGACGTGAAAAGCAAACGCGTTTTCTCCGACAACTCGATGTTTGGCTACGACAAGCTCATCATCGCGACGGGCTCCATCCCCATCGCGCTTTTTAACGTCGAGAACGTCTCAAACGCGACGGTCTTTAGAAACGCGGACGACAGCGAGAAGATAAAAAACGGCGTCATAGACAGAGAAGTCGTCATCGTTGGAAGCGGACCCATCGCTCTTGAACTTCTTGAGACGCTAAACCAAACGCCAGACGCCAAACACATAACTCTGCTCGTTCGAGGCAAGCATTTGTACAGCAAAGATTTGTCCATGGACTCCATTAAAACCATCGAGGAGAGTTACGTAAAAAGCGGAAAAGTCGCCATATCTTACGAGGACGAGATACTCGACAAGGAAATTCATGAGGGGGAAATCACGCTTCTAAAAACGAAAAAGTTGGAGATAAAAAATCCATTTCTCGTTTTTGGCACGGGCATAAAACCCAACATTGAGAGTTTTCGAGATTCTCTAAAGTGCGACAAGGGAATACTTACAAACAGGTACATGCAAACGGACAACGCGGACGTTTACGCGGTTGGCGAATGCGCCGAGATTGAGGCGCTTCATTTTGTGGCGGGTCACGTCAAAGAGTGTACGCTTCAAGCCGATTGCGCCATCTCGCATCTGCTTGGTTTGGAGCCAAAAGCGTTTGAACTCGAAGCGACCGTGGACATGCTCAAAGTCGGCGAGTTCGATTTGGTGGAGGTGAACTCCCCTAAATTTTCCGTAGGTTACGAGAAAGTGCTAATCGCTTCGAAAAAAGACAATCGCTTGGACGAGTACTTTTTAAATGACGACAAGCTGAGCAGGTTTATCGGGATAAACTCCAACGTGGACATTGGATACCTAGAGTCGCTGGTCAAAAGCGGCGACAAGGTGGACGTAAACTACCTTTACTCAAATAGGCTTATAGGTGAAAGAGGAAGACTTATTTGCAGTTGCGAGCACGTTTACCGCCAAGATTTGGTGGACATCGTAACTTCTTCGGGTATTTCTTCGTTTGGAGAGTTGGCGGAGTTTAGCAAAGCCGGTCGCGTTTGCGGCGCGTGCAAGATGATGGTTCAAGACGTCATAAAAGAGTCGCAAAGTCTCATAGACCCAAGCGTTCCAAGAAAAAGCGCGGAGGACGTCAAGAGAGAAAAAGAGATAGCCAAGGTTCAAAAACGCATAGACAAGTTTAACGCCCTCAATCCTCGCAACAATCTCAGCGCCGAAAACTTAGACAACGCGTTGAGGTCGTTAGACATCGCCAAACACGAGGTGAACAGTTGGATTTCGATGGTCACGGCGAACATGAGGTTGCATCCAAACTTTGAAGAGGTGGTGGGGAATGGGATTAAAAGCCTCAACAAAATCCCAATTATCTGGCTGGAGTTGGCCGATTGCAGCGGAAATTCCGAAGCGTTTATCAAGTCGGCGAATCCCTCCATCGAAGACTTAATATTTGACTATGTTTCGCTTGACTATCACGAGCTTCTTATGAGCGCGAGCGGCGATCAGAGCGAAACAATACTCGAAGACATAATCAAAAATCAAAAAGGGCAATACGTTCTCATAGTCGAGGGAGCGGTGCCCATGGCGATGGATGGTAAGTTTTTGCGCATTGGTCCCAAGGGAGAAACTGGAATCGAATTGCTTCAAAAGTGCGCCAAAGACGCGGCTCTCGTCATAGCGGTTGGAAGTTGCGCGTTTGACGGCGGAGTGGTGGCGGCGGCTCCAAACCCGACTGGCGCGGTCGGAGTCTCGACGGCGCTTCAACGCGAAGACGTCATAAACATTCCGGGTTGCCCGACGAATCCGACAAACATAGTGGGAACGCTGCTTTCGTATCTCATGTTTGAAGAGTTGCCTTTGCTCGACAAGTTCAACCGTCCTCTATGGGCTTACGAGGGACGCATTCACGACAATTGCGAGCGACGGGGACACTACGAGCTTGGCGAGTTTGTTACTGAGTGGGGAGACGATGGCGCGAAAAAAGGGTACTGTCTTTTCGAGATGGGATGCAAAGGTCCCTACTCAAACGCGAACTGCCCAACCATGAAGTTCAATGGCGGCACGAGTTGGCCGGTTCAGGTGGGTCATGGTTGCATGGGTTGCGTCGAAGTTGGTTTTTTCGACAAGTTCGCAAACGAGAGAAAGTATGGAGGAGACAAAGAATGAGTTTACAAAAAATAGTCATAGACCCAATCACGAGAATAGAGGGGCATTTGAGAGTCGAAGTCGAAGTCGACGAGAATGGAGTCGTGCAAGAGGCGTGGGCGAGCGGACAGCTTTTTCGCGGCATAGAAATCATACTCAAAAATCGCGACCCCAGAGACGCGGGGCTTTTGGCCGGAAGGATATGCGGCGTTTGCACAAACTCCCATTTTAGAGGAGCCGTCACTTGCGTCGAGGACGCCTACTCTTTGAAGATTCCAAAAAACGCGGAGATTATACGAGACTTGATGGCGATGGCTCTTTTTCTCCAAGACCACGTCACGCACTTTTACCATCTCCACTCCTTGGATTTCGTGGACGTGACTTCGGCTTTAAACGCGAATCCGGAACTAACTTCCAAAGAGGCTCGAAAGTACCATCCCAAACCATTCGCGAACTCTCCGTCTCACTACGAAGCGACCATCGAGAAACTCTCAAACTTCGTAAAGGCCGGAAGACTCGGACCCTTCGCCAACGGATACTGGGGGCATAGCGAGTACAAACTCACTCCGGAGCAAAACCTAATTATGATTTCGCACTATCTCGAAGCGCTGAAGTTTCAAACTAATATCTCCAAGGCTGTCGCCATATTTGGCGGAAAAACGCCGCACCCTCAAAGCATCGTCGTTGGCGGGATTACGAGCGTGGCGGACATGCTCAACCCACAAAGACTCAACGAGTATCTCTTCGTCATTAAAGAAGCCAAAGAGTTCATAGACAGAGCCTACTTGCCCGACGCGAAACTTTTGGCTACGGCGTATCGCGACGAGATAAAAGCCGGCGTCGGTAGAGCCAACGGCAACTTTTTGTCGGCTGGCGGTTACGAGTTCGAGGGAGAGAGAAAACTCTTTTGCGCGGGCGTGATTTACAATCACGATTTTGAGCGCGTCGAAGAGTTTGACGAGAGTAAAATAACCGAAGAGATAGACCGCGCTTGGTATGGCGGGGAGCCAAGAGAAAACGAGATAAACTACACCGACTTGAACGCGGACGGCTCTTTGAAAACGGCGAAAAACGAGGACAAATACTCTTGGATAAAGGCTCCGCGTTACGATGGGAAGACGATGGAAACCGGACCGCTCGCCCGCGTTTTGATAAGCTACAAAAAAGACAACGCTCTCATAAAATCTTTTGTGGACGAGTTTTTAAAAGACGCCGATTTGGAGCTTTTGGATCTCTCGAGCGCGGTGGGGCGAAACGCGGCGAGGGCTATAGAGAGCGGCTATATCTGCGAGTATATTTTCAAACTCGTCTCAAGACTGATTCAAAACATAAAATACTACGACACGGAGACGTGGGCGAAGTACGATTTCGACTCTTTGAGTAAAGAGGCGAAGGGCAGGGCGTTTTTGGAGGTGCCAAGGGGCACGCTTTCGCATTTCGTAAACATCAAAGACGCAAAGATAGAAAACTACTCGGTCATAGCTCCAACCACTTGGAACGCGACGCCTAAAAACTTCGACGGCGCGCGAGGCCCGTACGAAGAGGCTTTAATCGGACTCAAGATTGAAGATCCGAGCAAACCCCTCGAAGTCCTAAAAGTCATACACTCTTTCGACCCCTGTTTGGCGTGCGCGGTTCACGTGATGGACATGAATAAAAAAGAGTTGAGTCGGTATAAAATCGGAGTCGTTTAGCGAGTCCCTTTTACCCTGTTTTTAAATCCCGCGTTCACTCTTAGTCTCAGCCCGACGTAGTAAGCGTAAGTGATGGCTTTTTTAAGCAGATACGCCGTATAGCCTCTCACCTTTACAACTCCAAAAAGTTCTCCCACCGCGTAGTTTCCACCAAGGGCCACGAACATGCCCATGACGTTCGCGTTAAATTTATCCGACGCCACTCCGTCTATTCGGTTTCGTATCACTTTGGCCACGTACTCGGCGCTTCTCTCCGCCGTTTGCGCGGTCGGCGGCAAAAGCTTGTCGTTTTTGTTGCGTATCTCAACGCAATCGCCGATGGCGAAGACGTCGACGCTGTCGTTTATGTTGAGCGTTTCATTGGCTATGAACTGGTTGATTCTGTTTTTTTCGCACTCTAGGGATTCGTTCAAAAGCGAGGCTTTTATGCCGCCGGTGAAAATCATAAAGCAAAAATCCAAAGTCTCTCCGCTTTTAAAAATTATCTTATCGCTCTCCACCTTCGTGATGAAGGCGTTCGTCAAAATTTTCACCCCAAGTTTTTCGAGTCTTTTTTGAGTGTTGTTTATGACGTATGGGCTTGTTCCGGGAAGAATGGTTTCACTGGCGTCTATGAGGTGTATTTTTATCTCTTTGGCGTGCTCGCCTATGGTTTTGGCGTAGCTATTGATGACGCGAGCCATTTCCGCCGCCACTTCGACTCCGCTAAGTCCAGCCCCGCCGATGGCTATGTTTAGGCTCTCTTCGCCGCAACTGGCCTCGTTTTGAAGTTTTCTGTAGATAATATTTTCAAACTCTTTTCGAAAGTTGAACGCGCGAAAGAGTTTTTTGACTCCGTAGCTGTGTTCCCGCAAACCCTCTATGAAAGAGAAAAAGTTCGTTCTCGCCCCGGTCGCCACCACCATGTAGTCGAACGTCAGCGTTTCGTCCTTGATCGTGAGCGATTTGTTTTGCATGTCCAAAGCTTCGACTTCATGCTGAATGAAGGTCACTCGCTCAAAGCCCGAACACCAAGTTCGCAAGTCCACGGCGATGTCGTTTATGTCGATTTTACCCGCGATGTACCCGTAGGCTTCCGTTTGAAGATAGTGATACGGATTTTTATCCACCAAGGTCACTTCTATATCTTTGTATTTCGCAAGCGTTTCAATGGCTCTCAAGCCGCCGTATCCGCCGCCAATAATTAGAACTCTGTTCATGCAATCTCGCCTTGGGTATGATTTAAAAACGGATTTTATCTAAAATTGGATGGCGATGGAAAAGTTTTTACGAGGAAAAACGCTCTTTCGCCACAAAGCTAATATATTTTTTTCCATCTTTTGTGAAAATAGTATTGTCAAACTCCAACAACCTATGCGTTCCGTCTTTGCAATTGACATCGTTGGCGTGTCTCGCGATTTTTCCATCTTCGGCGGATACCGCCTCGTGAAAATAGTCCATAGTTTTGTCCATGTCCGATACGTCTATAAATATTTCAAACCAGTTTTTGCCGAGCACTTCTTCTTTCGCGTAACCATCTTTGTCTAGTACGTTGCGCTCAAAGTCGATTATGATGGCGTTTTCGTCTAAAACAGCCTTGATATATCTCGCCTCGGCGTTCATCTCGATTGTTTCAGAAGATACGGTCTCCAGTTGACTCACTCTGTTTCTTCCCGCGTCTTTGGATCTATACATGGCGTTGTCGGCTCTTTCAATTGCGTCGTTTATATTTTCGCCGGGGATATACAAAGTGACTCCAACGCTGCAGGTGATATTTCCCACTGTAACGAAATCGGCGTTTTGAATCACTTGTCTTATATGCTCGGCCGCTCTTAGCAACGCTTGATTCGACGTGGTTGTAATCAAAACGATAAACTCTTCTCCACCCCATCGAATTAAGAAATCGTCCGCCCTAATGGAAGATTTGATATAGCGCGAGAACTGCCGCAAAACCATATCTCCGGTATTGTGTCCATGCGCGTCATTTACTTTTTTGAAATGGTCAATATCAAGCATCGCAACCCCAAGAAAGGCGTCTTGGTCCAATCTTTTAATAATGGAAGAGATGTTTTTGTTGAAAAACTTTCTATTGAACGCGTTGGTTAGTTCGTCCTTGTCTATTTGCTTCGATAAGTCGATTTTTTCAATCATGGTCGCGCTGATATCCGTTAACGAGACCAAATACTGCTCTTTTTCATACTGACTTATGGAAACGTTGAACGCGTGGGGCATTCCGTCCGCGCCTTGGAGGGTGACAATCTTCTCATCGCCCACCAAGGGCTCAATCGCATCTAGCCAAGTTTGATCGTTTGGAACCTTGTCTAGATTGAAATATCCGTTAGCGGCAATGAACTTTTCGCTAACGTCTCGCGCGTATTTTTGAAATTCGTCCAAATCGCCAACGTTAAAAAAATCCAACATCGCTTGATTCGCCAACAGGGTCGTTTTCCCGTCGGATATAAGGGTGATATTTTTCTGAATGTCAAAAAGTTTTTGAAGCTTCTCATTTTTTTTATCCAATATCCGAGTGAGATTGAATATATGATTTTCTCTGTTGTTTATTAAAGTAAATCCCGCAAGGAGCAGTATCGAGGTGAGAAGGGTTAGGAATATGATCAATATTTTGATAGAACTATACACCAACGCGCGCTCTCGAGACACATCGCTTAAAAACAAAAACTTGCCAAGGTTTTCGTTGGATACGTCCATAAGCGGCGCCAATGAAATATGATATTTTTTGTCGTTTAAATCAATATCCGAATCGTTGAAACTTCCATCTAAAATAGCTTCTATATTTTTTGGTATAGCCCCGGTGGCGTATGCGATATAATATTTCGCGGTCGTAGATCGAGCGTCGAATCCTTCGAGGACGCTCTTTGGCGCGTTGGCGTATACGTCTTTTTTAAGGGCCAAATATATATGCGCGTTCAATAGTTTCGAGAGTTCGTCTATCATCTTGTTTATCTCTTTGCCAAGTTCGATATAGCCTATCTTTTTCCCATCGACGATCCACGGTTTCACGACGCGCAGGGTGTAGTTTTTCATAACGCCAAACTCGAGTCCGCTGGCGAGAGCGCTTTCTCTTCGAGACTTTACGAAGGTGGCTCTTTCGACTACGTCGCCGTCTTTTTCAAAATTGTGAACTCTTAAAAAACAGTTCCGTCATTTAGGATGAAGTAGCAGTGCGTCACCTCTAAATCTTGGTTCAGTTTTTCGTAGAGTGGTTTCGTTAAACGAAACAAGTCATTTTTATTTCTCGCTTGGAATGATTTGACGATTGAGGCGTCCGACTCTATAATGTCTATAAATCTTGAAAAAACATTTGTGTCGTAGTGGGATTTTATTTCTAAATTGTTAAAGAATTTACCAACAATCTCTCTCTTCTCTTCATGAATACTCTCTTCCTCAAAATAGATAAAGCCAAAAACCGTGATGATAAACATTGCGATAACGGCGCTAAAAAATGGCAAGTGCAAATTGAGTCGCAATCTCTTCATTTGATTCCTGTGAGTTTAGCTAATAAGGCGAAATTTTTAAACACTCTTATATAAAGATTGTACGCGATTATATATGAGATTTGTCTTAATCAAAAGTTATTTGGGTGGTTTTTGAAAAACTTTAAGAAAATGGGGAGGGGGTGCCCTTTTCCAACTATCAGTCGGAAAAGAGGGCGAGAATTAAACCGCTTTGCGAGCGGCTTTTTTTGCGGCTTTTTTAGTCGCTGGCTTGCCAGCGATAACTTTTTTCACTATTTTTTTAGCGACTTTTTTTGACGCGTCAGCTTTTTTCATTACTTTTGCGATAACTTTTTTGAGTGTTTTTTTCTTTAGAACTTTTGCCATTAGGTGGCTCCTTATGTTAGTTTTACTACTTATTAGTAATAAATTATAGTGATTATAGACTTTTATCGTGTATATGTCAAGTTTTTATATATATTAGTAATATTTTATAGTGATATTGTCGCCTTTGATAATCATCAGCTATGTATTCTCTTGAACGCTTCGCTCTCGTTGCCAATAGGCGTACCCATATTCGGGATCGATTTCTATGGCTTTTTCGCTAAGGTTCAAGGCCCACTCGAACTCGTCCATGTCAAGAACCGCGTCCGCCTTGTAGGCGTAAACTTCCGCGTCGTCGCTGCTTACTTTTAAAATCTCGTCATAGATGTCTATTCTCGACTGTGGATTCGTCTCCAAATTCGAGCGCATCCATAAAGAGTGAATATACTGGGTGTTGTAGATTTTGTTTTGATTGTCCAGTATTTTTTTTGACTGCTGAGTCAGCGCGTCTTGAAGGCTTTGCATCTCGGCGTTGTATTTTTGCGTGATCGCGTCGAGTCTGCATTCGACTATCTCTTCCGTTTTTCGTCTAACGTCTCTGAGAGAGTTCCATCCGGCGAAAATGAGGATGGACGTGGCGGCCGCGATAAGGTAGAACATGTTGCCAATCGTGTCGGTGATATATCTGGCCGCTCTGTCGGTTTGCTCGACTTCGGCTCTTGAAATTCTTTTTTCAACCTCGTTTCTTAGCTTCATGTTTTCGATGCGCAACTCTTTAAGTTCGTCCATGACGTATCGCTCCATGATGTCGTGCCCCTCGTTTACGACCAAAATAATTTTTTCCCTATCTTTGAGGGCCACTTTGGAAATGGAGGTTTTTTTCGCGTACTTTGGAGCTCGGCATTGAAAGTGCTCGTCTTTGAAAGAGCGAACGACCTCCTCTATCTGCGATTTTGGAATCATGTCACCATACTTTCTCTCCGAGATCGTCCATCATGAGACAGTAGAGGTCTTGGTCGCCCGCGTTGACCGGCGTCGTCGATGGCGCATTCGAAGAAGAGTCCCCGCGCTCGATATAAACTCGAGGTAGGCGAAAGCCTTCACTTTGGCGAGACTGTTTTCAACAACGAACAAAATGGAGCGGTATTGATATTTCATCGGGTCGTTTAGCTGCGAGGAAAGTTTCTCAAGCTCTTTTTTGCCAGCCAAAGGAAACTGTTCTGTCAGTATTTCGCGCATCTGTCGCATCGTGCCGCTATTGGCGCGAGAAGCGTCGTCAAGGATTTTTCTTATTCTAAACATGGAGGCTCGTCTTTTGATATTAAAGTTCGCAATTGTAACTCAAACTTATTAATTGAGGAATCATCCATATAAATATTTTTAAACGCTATAATTGGGATATTTTCAAAAAATAAACTTCCAATATCGGAGCGGCGCCACATGATAGAAACCAAATATCAAAACGTAAAAATCATCATAGAGTCTCTCAAGTCGACGGAGATTCTAAACCCCGTCTTGGAGCGCCTGCGCGCCGATTATGGATTGGTTCCCGAGTCGCGCTCCTCAAGAGAAGTTTTTGAGAGCGCCTCGAGCGACGAGCTTTTTTTACTCTGTCTTAGCGACGAAGAGATTAAAACCTTTTTTCAAAACCATATGGACAAAGGTTTGGAAATCGCGATTCTGCCAAATGAGACTTGCCCCAACGCCATAAAGAATTTTGGATTGTCCAAAGATATTTCCGAGGCGATCGAGGACGCTTTCAACGACGAGCTTTTAAGCAAGGTGGACATTCTTTCGTGCAACGAGTATCTCTCTCTCAACCGCGTAGTAATAGGCGATATGCATGGTATGAACAGACTGGATTTCAACTCGAATAGCGCCTGGGGAAAAACGAAAATATTTTTTACCAATTTAATCCATCTGAAATTCAAAAACTACACTCTAACCACCTCGAAAGATCAGATTATGGAAACGGCGGCCTCGGGAATAACCATACTCGACCAAATGGTGGCGAGCGAAAATTCGACGATAGGGGAGGAATTGTCCATACACGACGGCAAACTCAACGCGTTCGTTCTGGCGCCAACCTCGCTTTTGTCCTACGTTTGGTATCTCGTCGCCATCTTTTTTTATCAGCGCGTTTCACTGCTTAGTTTGCCTAAAAGTTTGGGTTTCATAAAGACGTCCAAACTTATCATATCCTCAAGCGAGCCAATGGACTATCTGCTTGACGACAATCTGCTCAGCGCGAAAGAGATTCAACTCGAGGTTTTTCAAGATTGTATAAATTTGCATCTTGGGAGAATTTTGCTTGAGAAAGTTAAAAACGACGACAATAGAGTAGAAGAAAAAGACGTTATTAAACTCAACGCCTTGCCCAAAGGGGAGTTGAAAAACGTCTTAATAGACGGCAAGCTTCCATTTTTTAGAAAAGCCGGCGAGGACGATTTTAGAGAGCTGTTTATAAGTTTAAGGAGTAGCGCGAAATTTTCTTATATATTCGCGACGTTAATGATTTTAAGCGTTTTGCTCGCGACTACCGGCTTGTTCGCCAATTCGACACCCGTAATCATCGGGGCGATGGTGTTGGCGCCGCTCATGGCGCCCATCATATCTTTGTCTATGGGCGTTATAAGGTCCGACAAGCAGTTGCTTGCGGAGAGCCTTAAAACGCTTGGACTGGGAATCGCGATGGCGCTTTTCTTCTCTGCCGCGTTTACTTTTTTAATCCCGCTAGAACAAATTACGCCCGAGATGAGAGGGCGGCTAAATCCAAACGTGCTTGACTTGATGGTCGCCATATTTTCCGGAGTCGCCGGCGCTTACGCCTACGCGAAAGAGGAAGTGGCGAAATCTTTGGCTGGCGTCGCCATCGCGGTCGCGTTGGTGCCTCCGCTTAGCGTTAGCGGCGTTGGAATCGGACTTGGCGATTTTGACGTGATTTATGGCTCGTTTTTACTTTTTAGCACCAATCTCGTGGGCATCGCTCTGAGCGCCGCGCTAACGTTTATCGTTTTGGGATTCGCTCCGGTCAAACGGGCGAAAAAGGGAATCATCTACGCTTCGATAATGATGGCGATTATCGCCGTGCCTCTCGTTGTCGCCTTTAAACATATCATTGAGGCGAACGATTTTTACAATAAGCTTAAAACGATAACGACCATGGAGATAAACCACAAAAACATTGAGTTGAAAATTTTAAACATTCAAACGAAAAACGATTTGGTGAGTATCGATATTGAAGCGATCTCAACAAACGCCATTGTCGAAGAAGATTTGAAAGCGATAAAAACGAATATCGAAAAGAAAATTCAAAAACGGGTGGCGCTGAGAGCCACGCCGATACTCACTTTGGAATAAAGGGCGAATTATGACCGAGAAAATTGGGTTGGCTCCGGGCGCGGCCGTTTACACCGGAAAGATGGAAGTTGGCGTCCCTATGGTTCAAACCATACTCTACCGCAAAGAAAGCGTAGCGATACAAGAGAGCTCGTCCCTGGAGAAACTCGAAGAGGACTATAAGAGCTTAGACAAAGAAAAGACGTTTTGGGCTCACGTGGAACCCATCAGCGATCAAGAATCCATCGCCGCCATAGGCGCCGCTTTCGACTTGCACTCCTTGGTCGTCGAAGATATTCTCTCGGTCAACCATAGGCCCAAAACCGAAGAGTTCGACGAGTATATTTTCGTCGTGCTTAAGCGCGCGGAGTACTCAAACGGCGAACTGACTTTTTCGCATATATCGTTTGTTTTGAAAGAAAACGTTCTTCTCTCTTTCGCGGACAAGACCCCGGACAAATTTGAAAACATTAAAAAAAGGCTCGAAAAGAAAGACGCCCGCATGAGAAAAGAGAGCGCCCAGTATCTTCTATCCGCGATTATTGACTCTATTGTCGACGACTATTTCGTCGTTCTTGAAAATATCGGCGACGAGATAGAGGATTTGGAAGACGAGATACTCAACAACCCCACCAAGGCGAGCATGGAGAAAGTTCACAGGATAAAACGAACTCTTATGGAGCTCAAGAAAAAGATCTGGCCCACTCGAGAACTTCTCAACGTCTTAATCCATTCCGACGAGATCGATCAAAAGTACTACATATATTTCAAAGACGTCTACGAGCATATCATAAACGTCGTGGATATAACCGAAGGATACAGAGACACGATTTCAAGCTTTTTGGATGTCTACCTTTCAACCTTGAGCAATAGAATGAACGAGATTATGAAGACATTATCCATCATCGCGACGATCTTCATACCGCTATCGTTTTTGACGGGATACTTCGGCATGAACTTCAAGTTTGAAACCATATTGGAATCCAAAGACGCGTATGTTTGGTCCAATTTGCTTATGCTTGGGGTGCCGATAGGGTTGTTGGCGTATTTTAAAATAAGAAAATGGTTTTAGGAGAATTGCGTCATAATGAAAAATAAAAATAACTTTGGAGATACTTATGCATATAAATAGTTTGGTTTTAATGTTGATAATCGGGGCGGCGGCGGGATGGCTCGCCGGCAATATAATGAAAGGAAAAGGTTTTGGAGTGGTCGGCAATATCGTCGTTGGGATAATCGGCGCCATTGTCGGCGGTTTTATATTCGGTTTGCTTGGCGTATCGGCGGGCGGATTGGTAGGCTCCTTGATAACGGCGACCATTGGCGCGGTGGCGCTTTTGTATATCGTCAGCATACTCAAGAAAGTATAAATAAGCGAAGAGCGCGCTAAAATTTAATCGATACGTAATGGTACTCGATAAAGGATGGTTTGGTGATCGTTTCGTACTCGCTGCCAACGATCCAATCGTGATACGCCCAATGAGTAAATCTCAATATATCCTCTTTCTCTCCCCTCAAGTCGAACTTCGCGTAAACGCCATCGGAAATGTTGAACTTTGGCAACCTCTTATTCAAAAAACCTTCTTGCTCGTCGGTAATCAAACAAGCTATATATTGGCAATCGGCGAGATGGATTATGGCCGGGTTGTCGTGCAAGAGAGCCACCATTTTATAGTTTTCGATTTTATGGTTTAAAATCAAAGTTTGGAGTTTTTGCCAAGTCTCTTTTACGTTGTCGAGATAGCCATTGTTGCGGATATAGTAGCTTGGAGCGAAGCCAAACTTGTTTCTAAACGCTTTGATGAAAGAGGAGTGGGAACTGTAGCCGCACAAACTCGCCCTTAAAGAGTTTGCTCATGTAGAACTTGCTGACGTTGAACTCGCGACTCAACTCGTCAACGCCTATGTTGGTGTCTATATGCGTGTAAATATAATACATTACGCCGTTGGCTATTTTGGCGTGTCTTTGCGGCGTATTCTTGTTCATGCGATTATTATAGTGAAGATTAATGACAATAAAAGCGATAATGGAGAATTTTATTTATACTATAAGACAAAGAAACTCGCAAGAAAGAAGAAGAATATCGTAGGGTTAATTTACTAAAATAACGTCATCGCTTTATAGCCTAAGGATTATCAGAGCGCGCAAAGAACTCGAAATAAAATCGGTTGTCGTTTTTTCAGAAGTGGACGCCAACGGCGTTTGGGTGCCTCGGGCGGACGAGCGCTACCCAATAGTGGAATCCCATAGACGCGTACTTGAAATACGACAGGATTATCGCCATAGCGAAAAAGTCCGGCTGCGACGCCATCCACCCAGGATATGGGTTTTTATCCGAGAGCGCGGAATTCGCCCAAGCCTGCGAAAACGCCGGGCTGATATTTATAGGGCCGAAACCTTCTCATATAGAACTCTTTGGGGACAAGATGGCTTCGAAAGTCGCTATGAAAAAGATAGGCGTTCCCGTTTTGGAGGGAACCGACACTCCCGTTATCATAAAAGCCGCGTTTGGCGGACACCAACGAGTCCATCAAATACTTCGGCAAGGGAGAGGTCTTCATAGAGAAGTGCGTTCAGAACCCTCGCCATATCGAGATTCAAATCGTAGCCGACAAGTATGGCAACGTCGTGCATTTGGGAGAAAGAGATTGTTCCACACAGCGACGCCATCAAAAAGTCATAGAGATGAACACGAGAGTCCAAGTGGAGCATCCCGTAAGCGAAATAGTGACGGGAATCGACATCATTCAAAGAATGATACAAATCGCGGCGGGCGACAAGCTTCAGTTTTCACAAGAAGAGATAACGTTTAGAGGATACGCAATAGAGTTTAGAACCAACTCCGAAGATCCTCAAAAAAACTTCGCTCGATTGCAAAGGCGCGGTCAACAAAGCCAGAAGAGCTTTGGACGAGTTTCACATAGAAGGCTTTAAGACGAATATCGCGTTGCATAGGGAAATCGTTCGCGACGACTCTTTTATAGAGGGCGCGTTCGACACCGGCTACTTGGACAAAAACATGGAAAAATTCAATCTTGACGCGACGCATTCCATAGCCGACGAAGAGGAGAAAATGGCCAAGTTGCAAGATATGGTGAAAAAAATCAAAGAAAACAACTTGGTTGCGCTCCAGAGCGATTTCACGCTTTATTGAGATAGGCGCTCTCCCCGAAAACATACAAGAATCGCGTATTTTATACTTGTTTAACATTATTTACTATAAACTGTTCAATATTTGACAAACGCTTCGCGATGTGGAAGGAGGGATTATGGAAATAGGTTTGATTATCATATTTTGGTACGGCGCGCTTCACGCTTTTGGGCCCGACCACTTGAGCGCCATCGCCGATTTTTCCATTGGGAAGTCGATGAAAAAAACTCTGCTCGTAACACTCGCGTTCGCGTTTGGACACGGCCTTATGCTGTTCGTCTTCGCGAAACTTTTGCGAGAGTACGGACTCCCCCAGTCCATAACGGCTTACGGCGACATGATATCCTCGTCCGTCATCATAGCCATTGGCGCCTATCTCCTTTACATGGCGCTAAGCGATAAAATCCACATAAGCAAGCACTTTCACTCGGATGGAGAGCATATTCACATCTATTTTGGCAAGTCGCACTCTCACGAGACGAGCGCCGGCGCTTCGGCTTTGAGCGTGGGAGCGCTAATGGGAATCGGCGGCGTTAGGGGAATGTTGGCGACCCTTGGAGCGCTGCAAGGGAACTCGCTGGATTGGACGATGATACTCGCGTTCGTCGCCGGCGTTTCTTTGGTTTTCGTGAGTTTTGGAGTGACGATTCTTTACGTAAATCGCAGTTTTCTCACCAACCAAACCAACGTTCGCAGAGCGTTCGCTAGCGCGGGAGCGGTTTCCGTTGCCGTCGGCGCGAATATGTTTCTCGCGTAAGAAATAACAAAAGAAGGAGATAGAATGTGCAAAGATTGCGGATGCTCGATAACCGACCACGTTCACGACGAACATACTCACAACCATGACCATCATCACAACCACTTTCATGGGGGCGAGTCTCACGCGCATCAGGCGGCGCATGAGACGCTAAGCCACAACCCGCAGTTGAGTGACAAAAAGACCGTAGCCGTTATCACGAAAATTCTCGACATCAACAATCGTGAGGCCGCTCGCAATCGAGCCAATTTCGACGCGCGCGACATTCTCGCGATTAATCTCATGAGCAGTCCAGGAAGCGGGAAAACCACTCTTTTGGAGCGTATGGCGGATTTGGCGACGTTTAAGTTTGGAGTTGTCGAGGGAGATTTGGAAACGTCGCGAGACGCGGATAGAATCAAAGCCAAGGGAATCCCCGCGTTTCAAATCCAAACGGGAAGCGCCTGTCATCTCGACGCGTTTATGGTTCACGAAGCTCTTCACTACATGCCGCTTGACGAAATGGAGGTTTGCTTCATAGAAAATGTGGGCAACCTCGTTTGTCCAGCCGCGTACGATGTCGGGAGCCACCTAAACATCGTGCTCGTCTCCGTCCCCGAGGGCGGCGACAAGATAGAGAAGTATCCGGTTATGTTTCGCCAAGCGGATTTGATCTTGATAACGAAAACGGATTTGTTGGACTATTTTGATTATGACTTGGTTCAAGAAAAAGCGGAGGCGAGAAAGATCAATCCAGGCGTGGACATTTTGGAGGTTAGCGTCAAGGACGACGCGTCCATCCAAAGGGTGATCGACTGGATAGAATTTAAAAGGGAGATGAAAAACTAATGTGCTTATCAATTCCAAGTCAAGTGGTGAAAATAGACAAAGAGCGAAACGCGGCCACGGTTGAGACCATGGGCGTAACGCGAGAGGCCGGACTCGACCTCATGGAAGAGGGCTCCATTCAAATAGGCGACTACGTACTGCTTCACGTGGGCTTCGTCATGGAAAAAATAGATGCGGAAGACGCCATGGAGTCGTTGAAGATTTACAACGAGATACTTGAAAAACTTGATGAAGAAGATAGAAAAAACTTAGCGCTCGGCGATGACGATTGCGACAATAGAGCCTCGCGAAATGAGTGAGCTTCAACTCAAAGACTTGTACGAGGGGTTTAGAAATCCTAAGGTGATACTAGGCTTCGCGAAACTCATAAACGAAGAGGCGAAAAAGCTAAAACGCCCCATAAACATCATGGAAGTTTGCGGCGGACACACGCACTCCATCATGAAATACGGCTTGCCTCAACTGATGCCCGCGAACGTCAACTTCATCCATGGACCGGGTTGTCCCGTTTGCGTCATGCCAAAAGAGCGCGTCGACCACGCCTACGCTTTGGCGACGCGAGAGAACGTCATTTTGGTCACGCTCGGAGACATGATAAAAGTGCCGGGCAGTCACGGAAGTTTGCAACAAGCCAGAGCGAACGGAGCGGATGTGAGATTTGTCTATTCGCCTCTCGACACGCTTAAAATCGCGCAAGAAAATCCAGACAAAACGGTGATATTTTTCGCCATAGGCTTTGAAACCACCACTCCTATGACCGCCGCGTTGATAGACGCTGTCATCAAACGCGATGTAAAAAACTTGCTCTTTCACATAAACCACGTAACCGTTCCGCAACCAATGCGCGCGCTTTTAAGCGACGAAGAGTGCAACATCGACGCTTTCATAGGGCCTTCGCACGTGAGCGTCATAACCGGCAGCAAAATATACGAGGAGTTTCCAAAAAAGTGGGGCAAGCCCGTCGTAGTCGGAGGATTTGAGCCCGTCGACGTGATGGAGGCCATCAGCATGATAGTCAAGCAGTTCGTGGAGTCTCGCTGCGAGTTGGAGGTTCAATACAAACGCGTCGTGACTTTCGAGGGCAACCTGAGCGCGCAAAGGTTCATGGAGAAGTACTTTGAAAAAGCTCCATACTTTCGCTTTCGCGGACTTGGCGACATTGCCGAGGGTGGTTTGAAACTCAAAAAAGAGTACGATCAATACAACGCGGAAGTCATATACGACGCGATACTCCCAAAAGAGCCGATAGACGATCACAAACTCTGCAAATGCGGCGAGATTTTAAAAGGCAAAGCGACTCCACCGGAGTGCGCTATCTTTGGAACCGCCTGCAAACCAAACACCCCGATAGGAAGCTGTATGGTAAGCAGCGAAGGCGCTTGCGCGGCTTATTATAAGTATGGGAATTTGATATAATATTTTACTTCAAAGAAAGGATTGACGTTATGAGTTATAAACCACCGTTTACCATCACTTCTAAAATACTTTCTTTAGTAAGCGATATTGTTGAAATTATAACGGATATCAAGCATTTAGAGTCAAATCTAAACACCCCAAAGCTTCGTAAAAAGAATCGTGTAAAAAGCATTACCGCTACGCTTCAAATAGAGGGTAATAGCTTTAGTGAAGAAAAAGTCACTAACGTCATAAACGGTAAAACGGTTTTAGGAACCATGAGAGAGATTGCGGAAGTTCAAGGCGCCATCAAAGACGGCGTGACGCACGTCGCGCCACCGCCTTTGGCCGTACCTGAGCTAATGGGCGATTTGTTTGAGTGGTTGGAAACTACAAAAGAACATCCTCTTATAGTCTCTTGCGTATTTCACTATGAGTTTGAGTTTATTCATCCATTTAGTGACGGAAACGGGAGAATCGGACGACTTTGGCAGAGTGTTATTTTGACTCACTACAAAAAAATATTTGCTTTCGTACCGATTGAGAGTGTAGTTCGTGATAATCAAGAAGGCTATTACAAAGCTTTAGAAGATTCAGGAAGTACAGGAGAGAGCACCCCGTTTATAGAGTTTATGCTCGAAATCATTTTAGACACTCTAAATAAAGCTGTCAAAGAGAGCAAAAATGTCCCTTTAAATCGTTTGGATGAAATTTTAAATCTTATAGAAAAAAACAGAGACATTACATCTGCTCAAATAGCTGAGATATTAGAAGTAAGTGATAAAACAATTAAGAGAGATATCGCAAAACTAAAAGAGTTAAACAGAGTTCAAAGAGTTGGAAGTTTGAAGAGCGGGTATTGGGAGATCATAAAATAACCATGAGCTACTTTATCGAACGAAGATATATAAATGACGCTACTCATGAAAAATTAACATTTGAAAGCCTTCTAAAGAACAACATATCAATAATCCTTGGTGAACCGGCTTCAGGTAAGACATATCAATTAGAAAATTACAAAGAATTAAATCCTAAAAAAAGTATTTTTGTTGAGTTGATGTTTATTGATGATGACGAGCAAATGAATGAAGAAATCGATGTTGTTTTACTAGATTCTATTGATGAAGCATTGTCTGAAAATGATAGCGACAAAGCTTTAAAAAGAGAACTATCGAAATATATTAAAAAATGTAAAGAGATAAATCCAAATGTAAAATTTGTAATCACTTGTAGATATGTTGAGTGGAAAGAAATATTTGAAGAAGAGTTAAAAAGTATAGATAAAGATTTAAATGTTTTCTCTATAGAAGAGTTAAGTGAAGAGAATATAAATGATATTTTGAAACAAAAAAGTGTCAATGAAAATGAATTTTGGGAGTTTATAAAACAAAATTATTTAGAGCAGTTATTAAAAAATATCCTCATGGTGATTTACCTTATTGATAACTTTGATAAGTATAAAGGAAAATCTCTTAAATATTTTGAAATATATGAAGAAATTATAAAAGAGAATTTAGTTGCTGAAACTGATAACGAAAGAAAGAGTCGTTTATTAAAACTTTCCCCTGATAAAATGTTTGATATCTCATCA
>ERZ889078.87-NODE-87-length-74405-cov-52.659771_pt1 | contig 74405 bp, 61 predicted proteins | sample MGYA00521266_ERZ889078 | MGnify/ENA primary metagenome ERZ889078 (study PRJEB32303, sample SAMEA104408618) | aquatic metagenome | biome: Brackish water; feature: Pelagic; material: water | place: Baltic Sea | collected 2014-06-16T06:34:00 | depth 76,534 m ... | reverse complement strand
CAGACGATGTACGAAAATGAAAATTCTTCAAGAGTAAATGAAGAAACAACACTAACAAATGGCGCAAGCCAGGAAGGAGTCCACATGGATTCAGCTACGAAAACTCGTAAGCCTTACGATGGTAGTAAAGCTCACGGTGTAACCCCCAAAAATATTGTAACTATTCTTGAGTATGATAACTCATTAGAGCGTTTCAAGATGCGTTATGAGTATTTAGTAAAAGAGTACAAAACAATTCAAGTTGAATTTGAGGCAACTCAGGACATTAGTGAGCGAGCTACGCTTCTAAAGAAGAAGTCTTCAAAGGAGTCTCAAATGATGGCGGTTGTAAAAGTCAAGAATGAGCTTGTAGGTATGAGAGCTGTGATTGAGCAGAAAGAGATTGTGAGTCAAAAAGGTGCAGACTTTACGATACTAGAGTTTTAGGGCATAACTATCAAGGGGCATCTCATAGGAGGTGCCCCATAACTTAAAGTTTATTTTAGAAGGAAATCCAAATGAGTAATGAATTTTTAAAGAGTATTAATGATAATCAAACTGCTCAACTGTTAAATGAGCTGAGGTTTCAACTAAACAAGTCTGGTTTCTCAGAAGCATTGCTATACGCCTCATATAAAAAGGAAATAGTATTTCTCGTTTTCCCAATTGTTGAAAAAGCAATGATATTTCGTGTATTAGGTGAGCTACCCAATAGGCCAATTTCGGAACCAATCGCTTTAAGAATGTGTCTGAGAGCAAACTTAAACCCTTGGCAAATAGTCGAAGTGAGACATGATGAAATCCCAAACTTGTGTTCCAATTTAGACATGTTTGTATTTACCCAAACTATTATCAGCGAGGCGTGAAAAGGCGGGGCATCTCACATCGAGGTGCCCCATTTTTATGGAATAAGAATACTAATGATGACATCAACTAACAACAAATAGAAAGGAGTCGGGCGATGGAACAGATGTATAGCTTAAAATCAGTAGCAAAATTATTAGACGTATCAGTTAGAACTGTACGTCGATTAATTCATCGTAATAATATTATTACATACACAGTAAGCTCAAGGATGCGTATTAAAGAGAGCGACCTAAAAACACTGTCAGTAAAGAATATTAAAGTTTCCGATATACATTTAGTAATTTAATGGAGGGGTTATGGCCAAAATAACACGAATCAAATCAGTAAAAGGAAATGGATTTAGAATTGATTACTATGATACTAATGGTGAAAGACATCGGGTGCGAGTCTATACTGATCGTAAAAATGCCGAACGTCTTGCAGCTGAAATTGAGTATAAAAAGACTAGAGTTTATAGTGGATTAGAACGGGAAGAAAAGAAAAACCTTACAATTAGTGAGGCCGTAGAATACACTATTGAAAGATCCCATAAAAAAGAAAACACAATCAGGAGAGAACAATTAGTTTTTAATTCACTCATAAACTTCTTAGAAAATGTACCTATTAGAGGCATCACAATACGTGATATGTCTAGATATTTCAAAAATAGAATTGAATATGGAAATGTCAGTACAGAAACCGTAGGCCTAGAGTTTAGGACCCTTCGAGCATTCTTCAACATATTAGTAAGTCATGAGTTCGTAGAGAAGAATCCAATGAAAGGATTGATACCTCCACCAAAAAAAGAAATCAAAATTCGATTCTTGACAACAGTGGAAATCAAAAAGCTTCTTCATGAAATATATTTAGACAATAATCAAGATTATCATGATTTAGTACAAGTATATTTGCACACGGGAGCGCGACGCGAGGAGTTACTAAAAGATCGACTAATATGGGATAACGTTGACTTTGCTTCAAAGAGAATCAAGATTATAGGTAAAAGAGATAAAGTAAGATATGTCCCAATGGATCAAACTGTTTTTGAAATCCTTTATCGAAGGAAATATGAGCATAAGCTAGACTTTCCATTTTCAATGACGTATTCGTATACACTAAAGAGAATCAAAAAATATTATGATTCTGCAGGAATTCAAAATGCAAACATTCATACTTTAAGAAGAACGTTCGGGTCCTTACTCGTACAACAGGGTGTAAGTATATTTACCGTATCCAAGCTTCTTGGTCACAGTTCGGTAACTATTACGGAGAAACACTATGCGGATTTAGTTGATGAAAATCTACGCGATGGAATTAACGTCCTTGAAGCAATTCTAATCTAATGTTAGAGAATAAGTTTAAATAAGCGTCTGTTTTATTACAGGCGCTTTTTTTTTATCATTTTTTTTGTATGTATCCGTGACCTGCTTGGCAATAAACGTTGAAATATATCCACTTTGGAGAGAAAACTATCCAAAAAGTGTGCCCATTTTGTGCCCAAAGTGTGTCCAAAAGTGTCCAAAATTGCCGAAACTGGATAGATAACTCAAAACACATAGAAACAAAAAATCCCTTATAACTCACTGAGCTATAAGGGATTACGGTGTGGGCCCACAGGGATTTGAACCCCGAACCTGCGGATTATGAGTCCGTCGCTCTAACCGTTGAGCTATGGGCCCGTTCTAAAAAAAGCGGGCTAAGATAAAAATAGCTCTAGTGGTTCCAATGCAAAAATGAGAGTAAGATTAAAAAAACAAACGTTTCAATTGTAAAGTTTTGATTTAAATAGACCCAGCGAATTTATTAATCAAAATAATGTATAAAGGAAAAACATGGCAAGAATTACGAAAATTAAAGTTAGAGTCTATCACCTGGATTTATATGGTCATGTTAATCACGCTCGTTATCTCGAAATGATGGAAGATGCACGTTGGCAATTTGTCGAAGATATGATGAAGTTAGAGCAATGGGAAACCTTGAAAATCGACTTTGTTGTGGTCAATATTAACCTTGATTTTAAACACCCAGCTCTTTTACATGATGTTCTTAGTATCGAATCAAAAATAGAATCTATCGGAAATAAATCCATGATTGTAAACCAAGTTTTCACGAATAAAATAACGGGCAAAACGATTGCAAATGGCAACGTTACGCTTGTTCTATGGGATAAAGAGAGTCAGAGAGCTCGCTTAATTACGGATGACATTCGCAAATTTTTTACGGCCATTTCATAAAGTATTGACTCCATGAAAACTTCGCCTAATTCTTTCCAATTTTTACCAACGTCGCATCTCGAAATGAAAGCTCGCGGTTGGAACGAAGTCGATGTTATTTTTGTAACCGGTGATGCTTATATCGATCATCCTAGTTTTGCCATGGCGATTTTGGGTCGAATGCTTGATCAAGCAGGATATCGCGTCGCAATATTGTCGCAACCCAATTGGAAATCAGTTGAAGATTTTAAACAATTCGGAGCGCCGCGTCTTTTTTGGGCTATCAGCGCTGGCAATATGGATTCCATGATTAATCATTACACCGCCAATCGCAAACCTCGCAGCAAAGATGCATATTCTGAAGGTGGGGAGAAGGGGAAACGTCCTGATCGAGCCACTCTCGTCTATGCACAACGTGCGAGAGAAGCCTTTAAAGCGCCCGTCATTTTGGGTGGCGTGGAAGCATCATTGCGTCGTCTCGCACATTATGATTATTGGAGCGACACTGTTAAAAAATCGATTCTCCTCGACGCCAAAGCAGATTTGCTCGCCTTTGGAATGGGGGAAGAAATTCTGTTAACATTAGCGCGGCATTTTGCTTCAGGCAAAACTGTAAAAGAGGCGCGACATTATCGTGGTATTAGCTATGTATTAGGCGCAAAAGAAGAGTTTGATGCATCTGACTGCGAAATTCTACCTTCCTACGAAGAGGTCGTGAAAGATAAATGGCAATTTGCCGAAGCAACGCGTCTGATTTATAAGCATTCTAATCCGTTAAATGGCAAGACCTTGGTTCAAGTTCATGGTGATCGTAAAGTCATTCAAAATCCTGGTGGATTACCCATCACAACCGAATTGATGGATCATATTTATGACTTGCCATATACGCGTTTACCACATCCAAGATACCTGCAGCCCATCCCTGCGTTTGAGATGATTAAAGACTCTATCACAATGATGCGAGGGTGTTTTGGAGGTTGTACATTTTGCTCCATCACAGCGCATCAGGGACGCATTATTCAATGGCGCTCCAAAGATTCAATTATAAACGAAGTAAAAACCATTTCGAAACAGGAGCACTTTAAAGGTAACATTAGCGACCTCGGTGGACCGACGGCAAATATGTACCATATGCGTTGCGAATCATCGGAAATTGAATCAAAATGTCGCAAACTCTCTTGCGTGCACCCAACAATTTGCAAGCATTTAGTGACGAATCATGACGCCCTAATCGATATCATGCAAACAGCACGAAACGTTGATGGCATTAAAAATATTCATGTAAATAGTGGTGTTCGTATGGATTTAGCGAATCGCTCCCCGGAATATATCAAAGAACTCGCTGCACACCATGTGTCGGGGCAATTGAGTGTTGCACCAGAGCATGCCAATGCAAAGACATTGATGCTCATGAAAAAACCACCCATCGATGGGTTTGTTGAATTTGGCAAAACATTTAAAAAAGAAAGTCAAAAAGCGAATAAAGAGCAGTATTTAATCCCATATTTTATAGGAAGTCATCCCGGTTCAGATTTGGATGCAATGATTGAACTTGCTCTGTTTTTAAAAGAAAATGGCTATCGGCCTCGTCAAGTTCAGGACTTTATTCCAGCTCCAATGGACATTGCCGCAACAATGTATTATACTGAAATGGATCCTTTTACAAAGAAACCTGTTTTTGTGGCGAAGCGGGCAAAAGAGCGGAAATATCAGAAACTTCTCATGCAATATTTTAAGCCTGAAAATTATAATGAACTTAAAAGTTTATTGATTCAAATGGGACGTAATGATTTAATTGGTGACCATAAGGGAGCGCTTATTTCTTCTCACGCACCGCGATTTGCAAAGTCAAAATCCACACTAACGGCATCTAATCCAAAAAGTTACCGTCATAAAAAGCAGGACAGAAAATAACCCACTCGTCAAATATATTTGCGAGTGCTTTTTTCTTTTAATACCCCAAACTCAGTAAGTTTAACTCTTCAATTTTAGTAATCGGATTTCTTTTAGTAATAGAAAGGACCAGTGATTAAACTGGCCCTTTCGAGGAGAGAAAAAGTAGAGTTTTATTAGAACGGCAGATTTGCCAGGATATTTTGAGTTATTATTTTATTTTCATTTTTCATTGCCCGTTTACAATGCCTTGTTTTTGAAATTGTTTCCAACTTTTTTATTTAATTTTCAGATACGATAATTTTGCGCCTGAGAAACGCATTTTAATTGAAATTATCGTTTTATGATGGCATTCCATTCGCTCTCAAGAGGAATAAAATATGGTCCAATCGAGTTTCGCAATTATTAGCTTGGTGAAGTGAAAGCCTGAATTTATACTAAAGCATGAAAAATAAACTCCCGCCTCCACGTCAAAAAACGGTTCCCCTTATCGGTCGATATATTATTCTTTATGTCGTCATCATTGTCATCATCAGCACAATAGCTTTTTTAGAATATCGGGATCGGACAAAAGAATCGTTAAACTTATTGCAACAGCAAGCCGATATTACGGCCAATCTTATAGGGTTTGCGGGAATTCAGCAAATTGAACATTCATCGTCTTTGGAAGAAAATTTAGTCAATAGAGCGATTGATGTCTTATCCACCGTTGGAGAACTCAATTCTCAAAGTCAACTTAGCGAAACGGACTTGTCCGCTTTTATCAAAAAAAGTTTCATCCATTCACTCTTTATATATGATTCACTCGGACAAATATTGGCAAAAACAGAAGCAGCCCCCAATGAAAATCAAGGTCGATTTCGCGGTATGGGAGGCGGCGGGTTCGGTCGTGGGATGGGAGGCGGTGGATTTCGGAATCATGATTTCGCACCTCCATGGGTTCTTGATTTTATCGACAGCCCTGGTGACACCTTAATTTTAGGTTTGCCAGGAACGCCATTTCGTAATCAAAATGCCATCTCAGAACAACGCTTTGCAGTCGGCTTAAAAATGGCCAATAAAATCATCGTAATATGCCAATTAACAACCGAAGCCGAGAAGAGTTTGGATGCATCCGGAAGCTTGAAATTACTACTTGACGAAATGGTACATATTCAAGGAATCGCTTATATTAAAATTATTGATTCAAATAAAGAATCTATTTCGGCTCGGAATGAAAATGTTCGGACGGATGATTTTTCGGATGACCAACTCGAAGCGATGCCACATGATATTTTATGGCGAAAGACAGCCACTGAAAAATTTATAGAGATTCACAAAATACTAAACTCAAAAGGACAGGATTATGCCTTAGTTATAGGATTTCAAACCCATCAGCTTGACGAAACTCAAAGGTCGATTTTATCGCAATTGATAATGCGAACGATTGTCGCCACTATTATCATAATTCTTATTCTGAGCATGTCGGTTTCAAAACGAGACAAAACACTTCTCGAGAGAGAAAAAAAGCGTATCGAAGGGGACGTTCGTCGATTGGAGAATTTGCATCGGGTTCAGGAAAAACAAGCCGCGCTTGGCGAATTGGCAGCGGGAGTCGCCCATGAAATACGGAATCCACTCAATGCCATTTCAATACTTGCTCAACGTTTAAAGAAAGAATTTAAGCCAGATCAAAATCATGAATTATTTGAAACCGCTACGCAAACCATGATTTCTGAGATTAAAAGAATTGATCAGATTTTGCGAAATTTTCTCGATTATGCACGACCCACGCCTATAAAGCCATCCGTGTTTGATTTACGCGACCTCTTTGCCGAAATTAAAGCGCTTTTTTTTGAGCAATCAAAACAGAAAAATATTGAATTCATCGTCAAGTCGGAATCCATATCGATTGGTGCTGACCGCAATTATTTACAACAGGCGTTGATAAATCTCATTAAAAATGCTATGGAAGCCTGCACGGCTGATGATAGCATTGAGCTTTCTGCGACATTAAAGCGGACACATGTAAATATTGTAGTGAGTGATTCTGGCAAAGGCATCCCTAAAGAAGTTCAAAACAGAATATTTGATCTCTTCTACACAACCAAAGAAGAAGGGACGGGTGTTGGATTAGCCATTACACATAAAATCATTACGGACCATCAAGGCACGATCGAACTCGATAGTTCGCCTGAAATGGGCACGAAATTTATACTTACTCTACCGGAGAAATTGACGTGAAAATTTCCATATTAGTTGTCGATGACGAAAAAAATCAACGTGAATCCCTCGCGGGTTATTTACGCAATCTAAATTACGATGTATCGACTGAAAATTCGGCCCAAACGGCGCTGGCTTATTTGTATAAGCATCCAACCAATATTGTTTTAACTGACTTTAAGATGCCTTATATGTCAGGCGCTGATCTTTTAGCAGAGATTCAATCACGACACCCCAAAACCGTCGTTGTCATCATGACAGCCTATGGAACAATCGATATAGCCGTCGATGCCATGAAAAATGGAGCGTACGATTTTTTATCAAAACCTGTCGATTTGGATGCCTTGGAACATATGCTTAAAGACATCACACTGTTTTTGAAAAAAGACACTGCAAAATTAAAATCATCTTCCTTGGATGATGAAGTCATTTCTCGTGATGAAAAAATGGCGAAACTGTTTCAACAAGCATTGAAAATTGCATCAACGCAAGCTTCCGTACTTATCAGCGGTGAAACGGGAACGGGGAAAGAAGTCCTGGCTGAATACGTCCATCGACATTCGAAGCGATCCGACAAAAAAATGATAACAGTGAATTGCGCTGCATTGCCTCCAAATTTGATTGAAAGCGAGCTTTTTGGTCACGCCAAAGGTTCATTCACTGGCGCAACAGAAGATCGCAAAGGGCGATTCGAAGACGCCCACGAGGGGACACTCTTTCTGGATGAAATAGGCGATTTGCCCCTCGATATTCAAGTAAAGTTATTGCGGTTTTTGCAAAGTGGCGAGTTCCAAAAAGTGGGCAGCAATACAGCCCTCAAGTCTAACGTTCGAGTGATTGCCGCAACTAATGTTGATTTGCAAAACGCAGTTGCCATGGGGAACTTCCGACAGGATTTATTTTATAGGCTCAATGTGATTCAACTTGAGATTCCAGCACTCCGAGTCCGAAAAGACGATATTTTACCTCTCACCGAATATTTTATTCGCAAAATCGCTTTAAGGGAATCATTACCCCTCGCTGTTTTAGATGCATCGGCGAAGGAAGCTTTATTAAGCTACGGGTTTCCTGGAAATGTTCGAGAATTGGGCAATGTCATTGAAAGAGCGACTCTATTATGCTCGGCATCAACTATCGAAAAAGGTGATCTTTATTTTCAGCAAGAAATGTCCGTTAGCACCGATCCAACTGATTTAAAAGGAAATGTCCGCCAATTAGAACGAGATCTTATTATTACGACACTTGCGGATTCAAATGGGAATCAGAGTGAATGTGCCCGTCGTCTTGGAGTGAGCGAGCGAGTATTGCGGTATAAGCTTCAAAAGTTCGGATTAAAATAAATACGTCGTCACCGTTCATTACCTTAATTTTAATTCAATTACATCCCCATACGATTTTTATCATTTAACACAATTCTTCCGTTAGACATTCGGATGTCATAAAATACTGAATGACGTGTGGTTTAAAGATTAACGTCCTTATAGAGCCATCATATTTTATTTATAAAATGGGTTGACGCTATCAAAGATGTCGATAAAACTCGACAAAAGTGTCGATAAATTCAAGAACAATTCTACCTTAAAAATGATGTAAGTATAGCATAATTAAAGGATAACAACGTTTTGACACTCTTTGGAATTTCGTGGCATACGCATTGAACTTATGAACTCCGACAGAAGACAAACAACCTTAAAAGGAGTCAAACATGAAAAACAGCAAACTTACAACAACCTTACTCGCCTTCGCATTCTTTGCTTTGATTATAGGCGGAACCTCAGTTTATGCACAAGGTGGTTTCGGTGGATACGGACCCGGTGCTGGCGGTGTCTTTATTGATGAAGACGGAGACGGTTTTAATGACCTAGCACCCGATGATGATGGCGACGGCATTCCAAACGGCATGGATGATGACTACGTAGCTCCAGCTGACGGTGGTGGATATGGACCTGGCAATGGCGAAGGTACCGGAGAAGGTAGTGGCCCAGGAAACGGAAATGGCGGTAACGGTGGTAACGGTGGTAACGGCGGAATATGCCCTATCGACGGTGATGTTTCAGTTCCAATGCAGTCAAAATTAAGAGTAAATTAATTCTCATTGACTTTGAAAGGGAGCTCTTGGAGCTCCCTTTTTTTTGGAGAAAAATGATATGAAACCAATTTCAATCTTATTAAATCTCACATTATTTCCTTTCTTTCTGTTTGGTTTTTCTGGTATCGAATTCGATATGGATTCGAATATTGAAATTAATAGCCATCCATTTGCTATTAATTCTGTTCCATCAGATATGATATCAACTTGGAATATTGCAGTGAGGCAACCCATTAATGAATATTCTCGATGGGTCGTGCAAGCCAATACATATCAATTTCTAAATCAAGATGTGTATGATAATGGTAGTTTATCGCTTTTGGTTCAGTTTAAAGGCAAAAATGAAATAGGTTTAAAAACGTATAGTGGTCTTCAATATCAAACCGTATTTTTATCAGATTCACTCAAAAATAATGAAGTCTCAAATTTTTTGGGTTATATGAATTTGCGAAAAGATATCAATCTAAGTTCCTTTGTAAAATCAGGAGTTGATGGAAAATTTAGCATCTATTCAGAAATTCCTGAGTTTACGAATACAAGCATTGATTATTGGATTGGCTATCATAAGAGCTTCCAAACAAAGACTTCATTACAAACGTATTTGAATTTGGGATATCAGAATTTCTCACAAATTATTGAGGGGACGAGTGGTTCAAGGCAATATTCTAGCAATGATGTTTCTGATATTCCATCTCGTCAGATTGCGAATATTTCAGCTCAAGTGAGTCAAAACTTAGGTACATACGTTGGTGGTATAGTAAGAATTGAAAAACAATTTAGATGGACATCTTTGGATGATACATACGGAACTATTTTAGTGGGAGATAATCCCTTTTTGGATAATTATGAGTGGGAAGGTGAATCCTATTCTTTAAAATTTAATATCCGATTACCGGGCGCATTTCGTCTCACACCGTGGATGAGTTATCAAACACTCGATTTTCCTGACCGGAAAATTTATCAATATGATTTCGAATTAGACGAATATACAATTGTTGATTATGCGCCTGTTCTATTGGGTGTTGGTCGCGAAAACGCAGCTAAAAATATTGGATTTAAGCTATCGAAAAGTATGAACTATTCGATAGAAAATATAGATGTGTCCATAAGGATGTTTACGAGCATGAGTTATACGAGCCAAGAATCGAACGATTTGTTATATGATTATGAAGGTCGAAAAGTTGAATTTGGGATTTCAGTCAATCCTTAATTAAACGCTTGGAAATGTTATAGAACAAATACTGGGTTATAAATAAAATATTTGGCAAAAAAAAAGCTCCGAAAAAATCGGAGCTTTTTTATAAAAGGAATTAAATTTAGATTAGAATCTAATTTTGATTCCTGTATTAAAGAATCTTTCAGTACCTAAAAAGACTTCAGCGTTATCAGCATCATGTGATGTTCCGCCATAGCCATTATAAGGACTGTTATCAAGTGCGTCTTGTACATAAGTTGCGTCAAGAGCATTGAAAACATGGACAAAGAAATTGAGGTCTAAACCAGCAATTTTTGGCAAGTTATAAGAGGCATGAATATCCATTTTATTATATGATGGTGCTTCCCATACTTGTTCTCTATCAATATCTGCTTCAGCAGTACCGGTATCATAACTACGACTTGTAGGACTCCAGTTTGCATAATTTTTAGTATAATAACTGTCAATAACTTGCAATCTAAGACCTTTCATAGGTGTAACGGTAGCGCCAAAAACGAAAGATGTTTGTGGCATGTCACCAACGAATAATTCTTTTAGAGCATAATTATAAGTGCCTAAAAGGTCGCCAGCTTCATTTTTATATTCACCAACTGCATCTTCATCAAATTTCCAGTTACCTAGACTTACGGCTGCGTCTATGCGTAACATATCCATTAATTGAGCAGAAGCTTCAATTTCAAGACCTTGATGAGTTTGGTTAACACCTGTTAAGTAGATAATATCAGTATCGCCACTGTCGCCAGCGCCTGTAACAACTGATCTTGTGAGGTTTCTATCTTTCCAATTCGTATTGTAAACATTTGCAGTAACTGCAAACATTCCCGCATTGAAATTTAAACCCATCTCAGCACTAACGAATTTTTCGTTAATAGGATCAGAGGATACGGCACCATCAGAATCAATAACATTGTCAAGGATGGGTGGTTTGCCAACAATACCAAAGTTACCAAAAACGCTAAAGTTATCTTGAAGATTAAACATAGCACCACCTTTAAACTGTGTGGCTGAAATGGCGGGTGCAATAACTTTTTCATTAGCTACTGTAAAGTGGTTTTGATTGGAATAAACGATAGAAGAAACGCCGCCCATACCATAAACTGAAAGAGATCCGGCTGTATAATCACCTTGCAAAAATGTACCAATCCAATCAACTGTTGTTGTATTGTGGTATGCAATGATATCACCAAGACCAACTTCATGTCCACTTGCAAAGTTTGCATCAGCATAATCAACATAATGGCTACCACCAAGCAGGTCACGAACTTCGCGTGCGTGCTCAATCTCAGCCGTACGCCAGTCAATGCCAGCTTGTAGTTTTAAAGCATCACTTACATCGAAGTTTAATTTAGAAATTGCGCCATATGTATTTTGACGATTGACACTATTTCTTAAAATTGCATTCGAAACGCCTAAAGTTTTAGCTTTACTTTTTCGATCAAGGGAGTCAAGGTTAACGGCAATAGTTTTATTATAATCTACAACTCGAGTTGGTCCAGATTAATCGCTGTTCATCCTGCTATGGACTCTGGTTTGATGATTTTGAGCTGAATGACCTGAAAAAGCTGGCTGGATCTGAGGTTGTGGATATTGGTGACGTTGAAATTGGCGCAGAAAATAATAAAAATATACGACCGAAGTGCCCGAAGTGCCAGAAAATGATGATGCCAGAGATCGGGGGAGGACGCAGTCCCATCCAGTTCGAGCGCTGCCAGCAATGCAACGGGGTCTATCTGGACGCCGGAGAGTTTCGGGGATTTAAGAAACTTACGCTGGGTGAGTATATTAAATCCTTCTTCAATCAGGATTAAGCTCAGCTCAAACTCTACAATTCTTAATCATTCGTTATAAAAAAAAGTCCCGGGCACTGCCCGGGACTTTTTTAATTGAACAGAGTTTAGCGCTTAGAAACGTAGCCTCAACCCAAAGTTCATAAAACGAGGTGTTCCAAGGAACACTTCAGCTCTTTCAGCGGAATGGCTGTTGGAACCATTTGACCAACCATTGTATTGGCTATTATCAACTGCATCTTGAACGTAGGTAGCATCAAGTGCATTGAAAACGTGAGTGAATAGCTGAGCATTGATCCCTGCAATCTTTGGCAGATCGTAGGTTACATGCAGATCCATTTTGGAATAGCTTGGCGCTGCCCATACTTGATCGCGATCTGCAGTGGCTAATTCAGCCTCACTAAGCACGCCATCATCATCAGCATCGTCGATTTGACGACTATCAGGGCTCCAGTCTGAATAGTTATTATCATAAATACTATACAGAGCTTGGACTCTTAATCCCTTGATAGGCATAAGTGTGGCACCTAAGACATAAGCTGTCTGAGGCATGTCACCAACCTTAAGGTCTTTCAGAGCATATCTGTACTCACCAAGAGTTTCGCCGGCTTCGTTCTGGTAATTTCCATCGGCATCGCCAGTAAACTGCCAGCTACCGAAACTCAAGGCTGCATCCAACCGGAGCATTTGCATAGGTTGTACCGAAGCCTCAACTTCAATACCCTTATGGTTCTGGTTGACACCTGTCAGGAAGATAACATCTGTATCACCACTGGAACCCTGTCCACTGGTAACTGCTTTGGTCAAGTTGCGATCTTTCCAATCAGTGTTGTAAGCATTGGCTGTAACTGCAAACATTTTTGCCTTGTAGTTAACACCTAATTCCGTGCTAGTGAATTTCTCATTAGCGGGATCTGCCGCGACACTACCATCAAAATAGATGACATTGTCCATGATTGGTGGTTTTTCAACATAACCAAAATTTCCAAATATGTTGAAATTATCCGCTAGGTGAAACATACCGCCACCCTTGACCTGAATGGCACCGATAGCGTCAGATTTAACGACTTCTTGTTCGGTAGTAAACAGATCCTGGTATGAGTATTTGATGGATGAGAAACCAGCCATACCATAGGCATTAATAGCACCTGCGCTATAACTAGCCTGGGCAAATCCACCAATCCAGTCAACAGTAGTTTCACTGTGATAATCAATATTATCTCCGAGTACCACCTTATAAGCTTCACCATTGTTTACATTTGGATCTGAGTCATCCAGGTAATAGTCGCCACCCATAAGGTCGCGTACTTCACGTGTGTGCTCTATTCCAGCTGTACGCCAGTCGATACCAACCTGAAGTTTGAGCAGATCACTCATGTCAAAGTTCAACTTGGAAATCAATCCAATCGTGTTCTGACGGTTGATACTGTTACGCAGGATACCTACGGACTGATTGTTTCCGGCACCATGTGTGCGGTAGATTTTGGTTTTGTCAACATAAACAGAATCTGCGCTACCGGAGTTATAGGCAACCAGGGTATTCCAATCCCTCGTCCAGGGACCGTCACCATAATAGTATTTGTAGTCGTCATCACCCAGATTTCCATCGGCATCCAAGGTTGGAATTTTACCATAGGTGCCAGTACCACCACCAGAACCACCTGACCAATACAGAACCGATGAGAGCCTCATCTTCTCTGTGAGGTTGAGGTAGTGGTTCAAATTTACCAGTGGTTTATGGAAGTAGTTTTCCCGTTCGTTCAAGAAATTGGGATCATATCTATCCATGGTTTTGTCACCATACATGTACCAATATTGCTGACCTTTATAGTCAGAGCTAATGTCAGCTACATTCTGGTTAAATAAATGGCCAACTTCTCCAAACTTACCTTCATATTCGTCCCAGTCACTGGTGCCATCATTATCAGAATCGAGAGCTTCCAGAGCAGCTTTATCAGCTACTTCAGCAGCAAATTCTTTATCATAAGCCATGAGGTTCTGTTTGTAGAGGTTCTGACCATGACGCTGTGGAGCTCCAAGGGCATATAACTCAAAACGGTTGTCAGAGCTAATTGCATAGGCAGCACCAAAATAGTAAGCCCAGGCATCAGTCCAGTTGCCATCAACAACACCTTCGCCAGTTTTGCGAACAACGGTACCGCTTAAGGCAATTTTGTCGGCGATGAGACCGGTGTTATAGTTAACCGTGGTTTTCAGGAAGGAACCAGAACCAGCTTCCTGCTTGACACTACCACCTGCATTAAGAGCAGTAGGGTCTGTGATGATATTCATGGATCCACCAATTGAAGGTGTTGCCAGATTAACAGCACTAAGTCCACGTTGCATCTGGATAGAAGATGTGGCATCACCAACACCATCCCAGTTTGACCAGTAAACCCAACCATTTTCCATATCATTCTGAGGAACACCATTAATCATAACGGCGACATTGTTTTGATTAAATCCACGGACATTAATACGAGCATCACCTGCACCACCACCCTGATTGGTAGCATATACTGATGGAGTTGTGTTAAGAACCATTGGAATATCTTGTGAACCCAAACGGATTTCCATCTCTTCTTTGGAAACATTTGAATACGCTACAGGAGTATTTTTACCTGCGCGAGAAGCTAAAACTTCTAAGGCACTCATTTCTAAGTTTTGTCCACTTAAACTAAAATTACTTGTGGTTACAATACCAGCAGCAATTTGGACATCATTGCTTGTACTAACATATCCGATTACAGTAGATGTAACTTGATATGTTCCTACAGGAACATTTCCAATCGTATATGCGCCAGATAAATCTGTTGCACTACCGAAAGATGTACCTTCTAGGTAAACATTTGCGCCTACAAGTGGTTCGCCACTTTCAGCGTCCGTTACTGTCCCTGTTAGTGTTCCCTGTGCTAAAACTAGTGCAGGGAGAAGAACAGCTGCAGTTATCATGAGTAACAATTTACGACTCATATTAACTTTCCTCCTCATTTTGGGTTATGGTTATTTCTTTACGATTAAAGATACGATTATTTTTAATCGTAAATCTTTTATTCAGCTCGAAGCCAAAAGAGAATAAAAAAAACTCCAAGGGGAGTTCTAATAATAGTCCAGAATCTGCTAGATTATTGATTTGGAGTGTATTTGAACAATAAAAATTATTGTTCAAGTTGAGGTTGATCTCTTTCATCATCTTGGGCAACAAAGTATGTTGATTGTGATATGTGTCAATAAGAGAATCGTAAATAATTTGTTAGAATTTGATGAGGAAAAGTTTTCTCTATTCACAATTAAAAAATCACATGCATTGCAATTCCAGGAACAAACGTCATTCGCTCTTTTGGTGAGGAACTTTCCGTAAAAACCGTAGGTGTCATATTGAATTTTAATGATTGACTATTTTCAGAAATCAATGCGCCATCTTTATAGACATCAATGATAGAATGCGTATAATAAGCCCCCAGAACGCTTCCTGCCGTCACAAATATTTGAGACAATTCCGTGGATTCAGGCATTAGAATGGCAGTAATGCCGGCTCCTGTCGCCATACCTGCAATCGTGCCCAATGCCATAAGAGAAGACTGACCCAATGAATAATCTTCGTTATCCAGGTAGCTATCATAATACTTGGCAAAGCCAATCCCGCCAGCTGAGGCCAACACTAAAAGTGTTTCCTCACTGATATTGTCACCTAAAAAAGCATTTAGAATATTACCGGTATTTTTAAATCCAAAACCATAGCCTTGGTAAAGCATAAAGGCATCACCGAATGTATAATTTTTATTTTGATTGAATTTTAATCCAAGATAATAACCCGCGGGATAAGCAGCCAATTCGACAACGGTTTTTATATTTCTCCATCGGATGTATTCATCAGTTTCGCTCGTTCTTACATCATAATAATCGCCATAACCGCTATATTCGCGTGTGGTATTGTACTGTTCGGGTTCTTTAAATACCAAATTGTAGAGGCTTCGGGTTGTTAGGGCGGAAACTGACATCCCTAAGGTCAAGGTCCATGCATCACCATTGCTGGGTTTATCCTTTTTATACATATAATCCCCTAAAATCATTCCAACCGGGATAGCCGTCATGAGAACCACGGCTCTTCGTTTTTCATTTCTAATTCGATCCAAATCTTGTTCAGGATTGTTGTAATACCAATCTGAATCATAGGGTTCATTAAAATTCAAGAGTTGATTCACTGCAAAGCCAAATCGTAATCCAAACAGCGTGCCTGTACGCATCATTTGAGCTCGAGCGTGGTTAATTTCCATAGTCTCAGTGTATTTATGCGTCGCAATAAAAGAACCACCAAGTGACAGCATAGTACAACCAATATACCATTTGAAATCTTCAGCACCTAAGGCAGTTGGAATGGCCCAACCATATATACTCGCACCTAAAATCATATTTTGACCCACAAGAGGCCAACGTCCTGATTGATCTAATTCATCGGGATGCAATGACTTTAAGTAGGTTTCCATTGCATTGATGCCAAGACTATCAAGCCCCCTAGACTGCCCAACCATATCTAAAAAACGCCGCTCCTGCGAATCAATATGTTGGTCTTTCATCGCTACATTCCAAGCATCTAAATACATGCTATCAACAGAAACTATTTCTTGTGCAGTTAAATCAATCGAGAACATTAATAGTGTTAAAATAACGAAAAATGAATATTTCATCTTGAACTCCTTAGAAACGCAATGAAGCCGACAAACCAGGAATGAGTCGTGGCTTGCCATTATCAGATGTTGATTCTGTTAAAAAAGTAGGATTGAGATTGAATTTAATATCAGATGCATTTTCACTCATCAGTGAACCATTGGGTGCGACATCTAGGATTGAGTACGTAAGGGCGGCTCCACCCACTTCGCCTAAAAGTGCGAGCATTGAAAAACCACTAGCATTATCAACTTCACCGATTACGCCTAAACCCGCTCCAAAAGCCATCCCAGCTAAACTTCCTAAATTCATAAGGATAGATTGTCCAAAGGTGAAATCATTTTTTGAGATAAGTCGGTCGACGTAATATGTTTGCGCTGCGGCGCCAGCAGAGAACATCACCATTAATGTTTCAAACTCTATGTCTGAGTTTTCTAAAAAGATATTGTATAAGTAAAGTGAGTTTAATAGGCCATACGCATAGGCCTCGTAAAGCATTAATGCATCACCAAATGTGTACATTTTATTCTGATTAAATTTTGTTCCGAGGTAATAACTACATGGATAACTCGCCAGGCCAGCGATAATTCTTCTGTTTTTCCATTTAGTATATTCTGGGGATATACCAGTCTTCACTTTATAAGTCCCCCAATCATTCGTCTCATTACGGTACAAATATTCTTCTGGTTCGCTAAACAACCTGTTGTAGAGCGTAAATACGGTAAAATCCATTGCGGCTGACGTTAGCCCTAAAGTCCACGCATCTCCGTTGGAAGGTTTATCTTTTTGATACAATTTATCACCTAGGTAAATTCCTGCAGGCACCGCCGCCATTAGCATCAAGGCACGAATTTTTTCGTTTTTGGTGTCTCTAATTTGAGCATCCTCAATATTAGTACCTTCAAAATAATATGTTTCATGAAGATTAAATAGAGTGTTAAGAGCAAAACCAAATCGCAAGCCCACAAGGGCACCGTTTCGCATCATTTGCGACCGAGCGTGGTCAATTTCCATATTTTGTGTGTATTGATGCGTATAGTAAAAGGCTCCTCCAACGGAGAGCATGGTAGATCCGATATACCATTGTCCATCTACATCGCCAAAGACAGTTGGTACGCCCCAGCCGTAAAGGCTCGCCCCTAAAACCATGTTTTGAGCCACTAAAGGCCAACGCCCTGATTGATCTAATTTATCAGGTTGAGTAATCTTTAACTCTATTTCCATTGCCTGGATGTCTGCTTGATTTAATCCACGTGATTTTGCTAAAATATCGAGGAAGCTACGTTCATTGCTATCAATTTTATCATCAGAATTCGCCAATTTCCAGGCGTTCACATAGACAGAGTCGGTTTCGGCAAGCTCTTGCGCAAAGGATATGGAAAACATGAGGCACACAAGAGTAATATAGTAATAAGTCATCTTCATTATAGTTCTCCTAAAGTCGAGTTGAATTGGAAGAATGTATATTGATTAGGTCAAAAAACAACGCTAATTAATTGTGGGGAATATCCGAATATTTAGAGGAAAATGTCTCTAATAATTATAGAAAATGTTAGGAACACATTGGAATTATTTTTAACCTGACGGACTTTATGAGACTAGAAAAGGATATAGCTACAGTGGAAAAAAGGATTGAGATACGGGACATAGATACGATTGATTTGCTTGGGGCGAATGATACGAATCTCCAATTATTGAAAGAGAAATGCTCCCTCGATATTAAAGTGCGTGGGAATGAAATCTGCCTCGTGGGTGAACAAGCAGAAATTGATTTTACGGAAAAAATTATGGGTGAAATGATTTCTATTGTTCTGCGAAAAGGCTTTGTTGACAAGAATGACATTATGACAATGATCAATCTAAGGCGTGTAACCGAACCAGCTGTAATCGGCGAAATTGAGCTTGGATCGACGATTCTTTTTACGCGGACACAAGTCATCAAACCGAGAACATCTGGCCAAGAAGAATATTTCAAAAACGTAATGGAACATGATATGACATTCGCCATTGGTCCAGCAGGTACCGGTAAAACCTATCTTGCCGTTGCCTTCGCTGTTTCGGCGCTTAAAAATCGTGAAGTCAATAAAATTGTCCTTACGCGACCCGCCGTCGAAGCAGGCGAGAATTTGGGTTTCCTTCCGGGCGATTTGAAAGAGAAGGTGGACCCCTATTTAGCGCCGCTTTATGATGCACTCAAAATTATGATGTCACATGATAAAGTGAAACTCTACCTCGAGCAAAAAACTATTGAAATAGTACCGCTTGCATTTATGCGAGGCCGAACTCTCGAAAATGCATTTATCATTTTAGACGAAGCGCAAAACACGACATCGGTTCAAATGCAAATGTTTTTGACGCGAATGGGCGTCAACTCAAAGGTTATTATCACGGGCGATGTCACACAAATCGACTTGCCAAAACATGAGAAATCAGGACTTATTGAAGCATCTCGCATCCTCAAAGATGTCGATGGCATAGGGACGGTTCTTTTAAAAGAAACAGACGTGTTGAGGCATCGACTCGTCAAAGATATTATTATGGCTTATAACGGAGAAAATGGCAAATAAAGCCAATATCAAATCTGTTTATTGGCTTGAAAACGCAACTCAGGCTTACGCCAATTTAGAAAAAAATATTACGGCAGATGTCATTATCGTAGGTGGTGGTATGACAGGACTCGCGGCTGCGTGCCAAATGAAGTCTCTGGGAGCAACAGTCGTTGTCTTAGAAGAAGATATTTTGGCCAGCGGTGCCACGGGTCGCAATGCTGGATTCTTACTTTCGGGAACGGTGGAGCATTATTCGAGAGCTGTTGCCATTATCGGGCGCGAAAAAGCGAAACGATTATGGGCATTTTCTCGCAATACGGTTGCAGAAATTGCATCAATAAGTCGCGAATTTGATATCACCTGTGACCTTGACATAAATGGCTCTCTCCATGCCGCAATGGATGCACAGGAAGATGCCGAAATCAAAGAGGATATTCGTCTCATGCAGGAAGATGGTTTTAGGACAGAATATGTAAACTCGAGTGATATTAATAAACGCATTCATGGACAAAATTTCGTGTCAGGGCAAATTACCGACAGTGATGGCGGATTCCATCCACGAGAATTTATTGCAGGTTTGGCTGAAAGAGTGCACGAAAAAGGTCAGCTTGATATTTTTGAGAAAACCCGGGTTTTGGATATTGAATCGACAAGTTTTGATAGTATTTCGGTAAAAACGGAAAAAGGCACGGTTTCGGGACATTTAGTGTTATTAGCGCTGAATGCATACTCCCAACAATTGGCACCCTTTCTTCAAGACAAAATTTTACCAGTCCGTGGCCATGTTATTGTAACAAGCCCTATCAAACGCACATTATGGAACGAAACTATTTACGCCAATTTCGGTTACGAATATTTTCGCCAACTTCAAAATGGTCGCATTATTATGGGGGGAATGCGTGAAACAGTCCCTGGCGGTGACGGTTTACATTTTGACGAAAGCGCCTTACCAAAGGTCGTTACACAGTTGGAACAGTTTTTGTCCAAGCATTTCCTTGGTGATGAAAAATTTCAAATTGAATATAGTTGGGGCGGAATGATGGGATTCTCTCGCGATGGTCTCCCTATCATTGGTGCATTGCCATCCATGAAAAATGCATTTGTGGCTGGCGGTTATACGGGTCACGGAATGGGTTTTGCGTGGTCCATTGGTAAATTAGCGGCCGATGTCATGCTCGAAGGATCGCAGGAAAATATGGATATGTTCTCCATGCATCGATTGGTAAAATAGAAAATTAATCAAATAGACTAAAGGAATATACCTATGAATAAAGAAATTAAAGATGTCGTAATAGTCAGTGCAAAACGTACCGCTATTGGTGCTTTTAACGGAAGTTTAGCGTCTGTAAAAGCAACAGAATTAGGGAGCATCGCTATTAAATCAGCTGTCGCTGAAGCAAAGCTTTCGAACAACGATATCGATGAAGTCATCATGGGAAATGTTTTAACAGCCGGAGAAGGTCAAGCACCAGCACGCCAGGCTGCTTTGGGTGCTGGTTTATCCCTCGGGACAGAATGTCTGACCATCAATAAAGTATGTGGCTCAGGTTTAAAGGCTGTCATGTTAGCAACTCAGTCCATACAAGTAGGTGACGCAAATATCGTAGTTGCTGGTGGCATGGAAAGTATGAGCAACGTTCCCTATTATCTTCCTGGAGGTCGCAACGGACATCGACTTGGGCATGGCGTTGTAGAGGATGGAATTCTTCGTGATGGACTACTTAATGCTTATGATGGTATTCACATGGGCGTTAGCGGCGAATTATGCGCAACAGAGAAAAATTATAGTCGCGAAGCTCAAGATGCTTTTGCAAAAACGAGCTACGAACGTGCTTTAGATGCCCAGAAGAATGGTGTATTTGATAACGAAATCGTCGATGTCGAAGTGCCTCAACGCGGCAAAGATCCGATTATTGTCAATATTGATGATGAACCGGGTCGCGGCAATTTTGACAAAATGCTCAAACTTCCCTCAGCTTTTAAAAAAGACGGCACCATTACTGCAGCGAATGCATCTAAAATTAATGACGGTGCCTCAGCTCTTGTGTTGATGTCAGCTGACGAAGCAAAAAAACGTGACATCCCAGTTTTAGTAAAAATCGTAGCCCAAGCCTCTGCTGCCCAAGCGCCAGAATGGTTTACAACGGCTCCCGTTAAGGCAATCGCCAAGGTATTAAAAAAAGCAAATCTTAGTATTGATGACATTGATTTATTTGAAATCAATGAAGCCTTTTCCGTTGTAGCGATGGCAGCTATGGACGCATTAAATATTCCCCACGAAAAAGTAAATATCAATGGTGGCGCTGTTTCTTTGGGGCATCCGATTGGTGCATCAGGCGCGCGAATATTGACAACACTCATTCATGCTATGGAAGCAAAAGAAGCAAAATATGGTCTTGCAACTTTATGTATTGGTGGTGGCGAAGCGGCTGCGTTGATTGTAGAGCGCGCTTAATTAATGTGTACAATCTCTGTGAACTCCGTGGTAAAAGAAAGAATAACCACAGAGAGCTCAAAGCGCACAAAGGGTTAAAAAGTTTAAATGATATGATAAAAAATAAAGAAAAACTACCTAGATACGGCATAAGTATTCACAATAAAGTACAGAAGAAGATTATATTTTTCTCCGTGTCCTTTGTGAACTCCGTGGTAAAAGAAAAAGGGAAAATGAATGATTATTAAAAACGTGGGTGTTATTGGCGCTGGAACAATGGGAAACGGAATTGCCCATGTTTTTGCACAATTTGGATATAATGTTCTCCTTGTTGACATCAAAGACGAATTTCTCCAGCGAGGACTCAATACCATTAAAAAAAATCTGGGACGTCAAGTGAACAAAGGAAACTTGTCACAAGAAGAAGAGATAGCGACCCTAGAACGAATCGCAACGAGCACAGAGATTGCCTCTTTAAAAACAGTAGATTTTGTTGTTGAAGCCGCAACCGAAAACCCAGCAATCAAGTTCCAACTTTTCAAAGATTTAGATGCGCTTTTACGCGCTCATGTCATCCTCGCTACGAATACTTCCTCTATTTCCATCACTGAAATTGCAGGAAAAACGACGCGACCTGGAAAAGTCATTGGGATGCATTTTATGAATCCTGTCCCTGTAATGAAACTTATTGAAATTATTAAAGGCCATGATACGAGTGACGAAACACTCGAAACAACAATGAATCTTGCTACGTCGCTTAAGAAAATTCCTGTAGATGCCAATGATTATCCGGGTTTTGTCGCAAATAGAATTCTAATGCCCATGATTAATGAAGCCATATTTGCGTTGATGGAAGGTGTCGCAACGAAGGAAGCTATCGACGACATTATGAAACTTGGAATGGCACATCCAATGGGCCCGTTGACACTCGCCGATTTTATTGGACTTGATGTTTGCTTATCGATTATGAATGTTCTATATAGCGGCATTGGCGATCCAAAATATCGCGCCTGCCCATTGCTTAAAAAAATGGTCGCTGCAGGGCATTTGGGTCGCAAAACAGGTAGAGGATTCTATGATTATTCGAAAAAAATTAAAACATAATCGGAGAGCATGAATGAATTTTCAATTAACTGAAGAACAAATAATGGTGCGCGATACAATACGCGATTTTGCACGAACGGAAATTAAGCCAGGTGTCATTGAGCGGGATGAAAAAGCAGAATTTCCTAAAGAAGTCATTAAAAAATTAGGTGAACTTGGCTTCATGGGGATGCAGACACCGGAGCAATATGGTGGAAGCGGACTTGATACGGTTTCGTATACTATAGCATTGGAAGAAATTGCACGAGTTGATGCATCGACAGCAGTCATTTTATCTGTCAATAACTCTCTTTTCCCCAATGCAATTTTGAAATTCGGAACAGAATACCTTAAAGAAAAATATTTACCACAAGTAGGCGGACTTGGGAAATTAGGCGCATATAGTTTGAGTGAACCTCAGTCAGGTTCCGATGCGAAGGCGATGTTGACGACGGCGACGAAGGATGGTGATTCCTACATCCTCAATGGCACGAAAAATTGGGTGACAAACGGCATTAGCTCTGATTATGTTGTAGTTTTTGCCAAAACAGATAAAAATGCAGGTCATCGTGGCATTTCGGCATTTGTTGTAGAAAAAGGTTGGGCTGGATTTTCCACCGGCAAAAAAGAAGATAAATTGGGTATTCGTGGATCGGATACATCAGAGCTCATCTTTGAAAACTGTCGAGTCCCTGCTGAAAACCTCATTGGTGAAGAAGGTCAAGGATTTAAAATTGCGCTTGCAACGTTGGATGCAGGACGCATTGGCATAGCCGCTCAAGCACTTGGAATTGCTCAGGGAGCACTTGAAAAAGCCATCCAATACGCAAATGAAAGAGAACAATTCAATAAAAAAATTGGTGAATTTCAGGGTGTGAGTTTCAAACTCGCTGATATGGCAACGCGAGTGGATGCGGCTCGTTTGTTGGTTTATCGGGCAGCTTGGATGAAAGACGCTGGAATGAATCTTGGGGAAAAGGCATCTATGGCCAAAATGTTTGCGTCTGATACAGCAATGTATGTGACAACAGAGGCGGTACAAATACATGGCGGTTACGGATACATAAGAGAGTTTGAGGTCGAACGCATGATGAGAGATGCAAAGATTACTCAAATTTACGAGGGTACAAACGAAATTCAACGTCTAGTTATATCTAGACATTTGTTAAGTAATTGATAACGGAGGTATTAAATGGGATATTTTTCAAGCCCTGATTTACACAATCATGAACAAGTTGTTTTTGCGAGTGACAGTGAAACTGGACTCAAAGCTATTATTGCAATTCATAACACCAGTTTAGGGCCTGCCTTAGGTGGATGTCGTGTTTGGAACTATAAAGATGGCGATCAGGCATTACGTGATGTTTTGCGTTTATCAGAGGGGATGACGTATAAATCAGCACTAGCAGGATTGAATCTTGGTGGTGGAAAGTCTGTCATTATTGGCGACCCTAAAGTTGTCAGTACCGAAAGAATGTTTCGGGCATTTGGTCGTCTCGTTGATAGCCTTGGGGGGCGTTATATCGCCGCCGAAGATGTTAATACAACACCAAGAATGATGGAATGGGTTCGAGACGAAACACAATATGTAGCAGGTCTTGCAAAAGAATTGGGCGGTAGTGGCGACCCTTCGCCTTTTACGGCATACGGCACATTTGTTGGGATGAAATCCGCATTAAAGAAAAAGTTTGGTTCCGAAAGTTTTGAAGGCCGTAAAGTTGCGTTACAAGGTTTAGGTCATGTCGGTATGTATTTATTAGACCATTTGATTGATGCAGGCGCAAAAGTTGTCGTAACAGACATCAACAAAATGAAATTAGCAGAAGCCGTTGCCAAAAAAGGTGTGACAGCGTGTGGCTTGGAAGAAATTTATTCTCAAGATGTTGATGTCTTTGCACCCTGTGCCTTGGGTGCCATCATCAACGACACAACGATTGAAGAATTAAAAGCACCCATTATTGCAGGAGCCGCGAATAACGTTCTTGATAACTATGAAAAACATGGTCGAATGCTTGTAGATAAAGGCATCCTCTATGCTCCAGACTATGCAATTAATGCTGGAGGCGTCATAAATGTTTATGGAGAATTTGAAACATATAGCGAAAAAAGGTCTTTCCAACGTTGCGATCATATTTATGATGTACTGATGGAAATTTATAACCGATCTGAAGCTGAAAATATTCCTACTATGGAAGCCGCAGATAAAGTAGCCGAAGACAGAATTCGTGATATTGGTCGATTAAAACAGATGCACCGTTCGGGTTCTCGTATATTCAATAGATAAGGAATTATGCAAGAAAGAAGAAAAGCACGAGAATTTGTAGTTCAAGTTTCTTATGCACATGAGTTACTGGATGAAAATCTCGATACGACGTTTGAGAGATTGGCCGTTAATAGCAATCTTTCTAAGCCGTTGTTGGAATTGGCGGATGCCATTGTACAACAATCCGTAGCACATCGAAAAGAATTTGATGAGATCATCCGTGATAAATCAAAAAATTGGGATTTAGACAGAATTGCTATTATTGATAGATTGATATTACGAATGGCACTTGCTGAATTCTTTTATTTTGAAGATATTCCACCCAAAGTCTCGATTTCTGAAGCCATTGAAATTGCTAAAATCTACAGCACGACGGAGAGTAGTAGTTTTATTAACGGTATTCTTGATGCTGTTCTCAATTCAGGTTTGGAAGGAGAAAAATTCAAACTTTTCTAACTCAATTATCACTTACGATTTGAGAAAAAACTATTATAATCGCGGGGTGGTATTTAGATATCACCCCGTTTTTTTATAGTTCAAACACAAACGAAAATATATAGAGATGATGTTTAAAAAAATTATTACCAAAATTATAGGCGGCACAAAGTCAGAACGTGAAATGAAAGCGTTAGCGCCACTCTTAGAATCAATTCACGCCAGTTACGATTCTTTTTCAAATTTTACGCAAAGTGATATTATTGACAAAACTGCATATTGGAAGAAGGAACTATCGGACGTACGAGAAGCGTTTCTAGAATCCAATATAGAGGATGAAATATCCGCTAAAGAATTAAAAAAATTAGTTTTTGAGAGTGAACAGAAATATTTGAATCAAATTTTGCCTGAAGCTTTTGCGCTTCTTAAACATGGTACAACCTTATTAAGTGGCACGACCATCAATGTTGTCAGTCAAGAAATGGTTTGGGAAATGATTCCTTATGATGTCCAGCTTCTTGGTGGAAAAGTACTTCACGATGGCAAAATTGCCGAGATGAAAACAGGCGAGGGCAAAACCTTAGTGGCGACATTGCCGATATATCTAAATGCATTGGCGTCTAGAGGCGTCCATGTTGTAACGGTGAATGATTATCTCGCCGAACGTGATTCTCAATGGATGGGATCTATTTTAGAATTTATGGGCTTAGAAGTGGGTGTCATTCTGAATCAAATGACGCCTGATAAGCGCCGTGACATGTATGCTTGCGATGTTACCTATGGTACCAATTCGGAATTTGGCTTTGATTATTTGCGTGACAATATGGCATCAACATTAGAAGATAAAGTTCAACGCGATCATTATTATGCTATCGTTGATGAAGTTGACTCCATTTTAATTGATGAGGCACGAACACCGCTCATCATATCTGGAGTTGTCGAATCGGAAGTGCAAAAGAGATATTTGGATTTACGACCCACCGTTGATTTTCTCGTAAAAAAACAAATGCAACTTGTCAATTCGATACTTGCCGAAGCAGAAGTTGCTTTGGAAGATCCAGAACGTCAATATGAAGCAGGCGAATTAATTTTAAAAGCTCGCAAAGGCGCTCCAAAGAACAAAAAATTATTAAAACTCTATCAAGAAACAGGTCTAAAAAAACTGGAGCAACAAGTTGAAAATGACTATATGCGAGATAAAAATACGCATATTCTTGATGAGCAACTCTATTACACCATAGACGAACGTCAAAATATTGTTGACCTGACGGATATGGGGCGCGAGGCTTTATCTCCTAATAATCCTGATATGTTTATTATCCCCGATTTAGGTACAGAATTAGATACGATAGATCAAAATGACGATTTAGATACGGTTGAAAAGAATAAAGCTAAAGAAAAATTACATGAGCTTCATGGGCAAAGAAGCGAGACAATTCATAATATGTCTCAACTTCTCAAAGCTTACTCCTTATTTGAAAAAGATATTGATTATGTTGTGCAAAATGGGAAAGTCTTTATTGTCGATGAATTTACCGGTCGAATTTTAGCAGGGCGTCGATACAGTGATGGTCTCCATCAAGCATTGGAAGCCAAGGAAAATGTTAAAATTGAAAAGGAATCCCAGACTTTAGCGACCATTACGCTACAAAATTATTTTCGGATGTACCAAAAATTAGCCGGGATGACAGGTACAGCCCTCACGGAAGCAGAAGAATTTTATTCGATTTATAAATTAGATGTGGTGGAAGTACCGACAAATAGACCTATTGTACGACAAGATTTAGAAGACCAACTCTACAAAACGCGTCGTGAAAAATATAATGCAGTCATTCAAGAGGTGATTCATTCGTATCAAAAAGGTCAGCCTGTTTTGGTGGGAACCATTACGGTTGATGTCTCTGAAACCTTGTCGAGAATGTTAAAAAGGGCGAAAGTCCCTCACAATGTATTAAATGCTAAACAACATGGCAAAGAAGCTGAAATTGTTGCACGTGCGGGTCACAAATTTTCCATTACAATTGCGACGAATATGGCTGGTCGCGGTACGGATATTAAACTAGGAGAAGGCGTTAAAGAACTTGGTGGTCTGCGTATTATCGGAACGGAACGTCATGAAAGTCGTCGGATTGACTTGCAGCTTAGAGGTCGTGCGGGTCGTCAGGGGGATCCAGGTGATTCCGTATTTTTTCTATCCTTAGAAGATGACTTGATGCGCTTATTCGCACCTGAACGTCTTGCGGGGATTATGGACAAATTAGGTCTGCCCGAAGGGGAAGTCATCACCGCAGGCATGGTAACAAAAGCTGTGGAACGCGCTCAGAAAAAAGTCGAAGCACGCAACTTTGGAATACGTAAACACCTTTTGGAATATGATGATGTGATGAATCAACAGCGGGAAATCGTCTATGATCGTCGATCCATTATTTTGGACGGCGAGAATATTGAAGATGAATATTCGGAAATGCTCCAAAATTTTGTAGATGCTGCAGTTGACAACTATACCCATGGTGAAAACAATCACGAATTATGGGATTGGGACGGCTTAAAACTTGAACTGGCTTCCGTCACCCTAACTCAATATGACAAAGATCCAGAAGGCATTCTAAAAGAATCTTTGAGTGACGATGTTTTGAACGCGGTCTTGAAATCCTATGAAATGAAAAAACAAATTAGTGGAGACGCGCAACAAGTAAATCGCTTACAACAATTCGTTGCCTTAAGAGTGACGGACGAAAAATGGCGTGAGCATTTATACGAAATGGATCAACTACGCGAAGGGATTAATCTCAGAGCCGTAGGACAAAAAGATCCATTGATAGAATATAAAAGAGAAGGTTTTGGGATTTTCTCTAAACTTCTTGACTTAATTGACAGGGAAGTATTAAAGCTCTTCTTCCATGCTAGAATTGTTGAACAAAACCGTCCCATGTTTAGACAAGGAACAACACCTCGTAATATTTCGGTTCAACATGCTAGCGCTGACGGTATGGCATTTAGCCAAGCCCAACGTTCAGGTCTTTCGCAAGAACAAAGCGGAATACCTCAACGCGTTGCGCCTAATACTGAAAAACTAGCACCTGTGAGAATAGAGCAAAAAATTGGGAGGAACGACCCATGCCCTTGTGGTAGCGGGAAGAAGTATAAAAAATGTCATGGAAAAACGGCTGAATAATGCAATGTGATATAAGCCTTAACAATTCAATCACAGGATATTCATTGGTAAAAAAGAATTGTTTCGATAAACGCGAACGTTATTTTAAGCCACATTCGGAGCAATGAGAACGATGATACTTGGACCCGCCCGAATTGAATTTGAAATAATATTATTGGCGCTTTTAAGCGTGGAGGAATTATGCACAAGAGTTTTGTAGTTTTACTTGGAACACTTTTAATCTCGGCTATTAGTTTTGCTCAGAACAATATTTCTGTCATTAATACATCTGTTCCAAATGGTACAGCTTATTTGAGTGTCCCTATCAACTTAGAAAATGCAAACGAAGTAGGTGCAATTCAATTTAGTTTAAAAGACATGCCCAATCGTTTATCTGTTTTGGGCGTAAGCGCATTTGGTAGAACTGCTGCTGAAGCTTTTGAAGACATTGGAAACGGTGTCCCTGGCTCAGCCGGTAATGGTCAGTATGATGCTGGTGAACCATGGACAGATGCCAATAATAATGGCGTATGGGATTCTGCTTTTTCAGTAGATTTCAATGATCGCGATACGACGGTGAGTGTTTTAGTCTATCATTCTGGCGGTCGTGTCATTCCTGCTGGGAATGAGCCTATTTTATACATTACTTTTACGGTGCCTAGCAACTTAGTTGATGATGTCATCGGTTTACAATTTCATGAACTCTTAAATGCTGAACCACAATTCTTACTCGTTGTTTCAGATCCTGATGGAAATGCTGTCCCAACAAACTGGTTTGGCGGTCAAGCAACGGTTGGCGGAATTTTAGTAACTATGGAAGAAGGAAGTGGTGGTTCTCCAGGCTATTCAGCTGAACTTAATATCTCCATGGAAAATGGATTACCCGTCAAAGGTTTTCAATTCAATTTAGTTGATGCACCAAATTTCTTAACGCTTGCCAGTGTTGAAGCATTCGGTAGAGCCAGTAACTTTAGCATTCAAGCGAATGAAGTTAATGGACAAATAATGGTATTGGGTGTTGAAATGAGCGGTGGACTTATTCCCTCAGGCTCGGGTGTAATTGCGAAAGTTGTTGTTAACATTAGCGCAAGTGCTCCTATTAATCAACCTATTAACGTAGATGTAACGAACTTAATTGTTGCTGCACAAGGTGGCGTTCCATTACCTTCTTATTCTGAAGGTTCGTATGTAAACGTTATTGTTGATGTTGATGACAATCTTGAATTGCCAACAGAGTTTGCCCTAAGTCAAAATTATCCAAACCCATTCAACCCAACAACTCAAATCAGTTATGATGTTGCAAGCAATGGACTTATTCAACTAAGTATTTATAATGTCCTTGGTCAAGAAATTCGTACCCTTGTGAACGATGTTCAACAACAAGGACGTTATACAGTTCTTTGGAATGCAAGAGACAACAACGGCGCTAAAATCGGTTCAGGTGTTTACCTCTATAGACTTGTTTCCGAAAACGGTTTTGTGGACAATAAAAAGATGGTAATCCTTAAATAATATTACCTTTAGTTAATATTAAAAAGCCTCTTTTTAGAGGCTTTTTTTATTGATTTCATTTTCGTGAAATCTATATTCTCCCGCTTTTAGAAATGCCGTGGTGGCGGAACTGGTAGACGCGTTGGATTTAGGATCCAATGTCCTTCGGATGTGCAGGTTCGACTCCTGTCCGCGGTACGTTAAAAAAAATAGCTCAGAAATGAGCTATTTTTATTTTACGACCTGTCGCATCGTTCCCGACTCTAAAAGAAGTTCGCCTGAAATTTTATGTCGTATCATTGCTGCACCATTATTATTAACACCCATGAAAAGTCCACAAACATTCTCATCTTCATTTATGATAACAGATTCATTGATCCACAAAGCAACTTTTTTCCACTTTGTCTGAAATTGAGCCTCGACTATTGGCTTCGTTAAAAATTGATAAATATTCGCTAATAACAGATTCATTATTTCAAAAGGATAAACCGTTTTGTTGTTCTCAATCAATATTGACGTCGCTGAATCACGCAATTCTTCTGGGAAATCATCTCGTTCATGCATGATATTTAAACCAATTCCAAATACAACCCCCGATAAAACATTCCCTTGCCAACGTGTTTCCACTAGAATACCACCCAATTTTTTACCATTTAAATATATATCATTGGGCCATTTTAATTTAATATCACCTTGAATAAGTTCAGCAAGACTTTCAAGAATCGCCAGTCCACAATCCAAAGTTATACGTGTAGAAAAATGATCTAAAAGTTTTTTATCTGTCACGAGCAAAGACATCCATAGACCTTTGGGCAAAGAGTGCCATTTGCGTCCTCGCTGGCCTTTACCTGCCATCTGTTCTCTTGCAATAATTAGGTGATTGCCTGTAAAATTCGTTTTAAATGAACGCCATGCTTCTATATTTGTACTGTCAATTGTAGAAAAATATTGAGAGGAAGAAATCCAAGATGGTAGGATTCCCGGAATATAAAGAGACGGATTATCCTTTATATTCGCCAAAAACGTCTCGTAAAGTATCTGATATTTCACCTATCGTCGCACCACTCCGAACGGCTTCGATAATGGCAGGCATCAAATTCTCGCTTGAACTTGCCACATGTTTTATTTGAGCGAGTTTCTGATCTAAATTCTGACTATCTCGATTGATTTTAAAATCTTTTAGTCGATGTATTTGCCGCTCTGTGGCGTGCAAGTCGAGCTTAAGCAATTGTGGGTCGGTTTCTTCTTTGACTTGAAATTTATTCATCCCCACAATAATTGATTCACCGCTCTCAATCGCTTTTTGGTCACTATACGAACTGGACGAAATTTCATGATGAAAAAATCCTGATTCAATAGCCGAGACGGCACCGCCCAATTCATCAATTTGTTTCAAATAATCCCAAACTTGGGTCTCTAGTTTTGTGCATAGGTTTTCAATGACTTCAGAGCCAGCCAGGGGATCGACATACTGGGTGACGCCACTTTCGTGAGCTATTATTTGTTGCGTTCGTAACGCCAGACGAACGGAGTCCTCTGAAGGTAGTGCAAGGGCCTCATCGCGTGAATTCGTATGTAGAGACTGCGTACCGCCCAAAACAGCCGCCATCGCCTGCAAGGCAACACGGACGGTATTATTTTCGATTTGTTGAGCGGTGAGTGTTGAACCGCCTGTTTGAGTATGAAATCGACACATCATCGCTTTCGGATCCGTCGCGCCGAATCGCTCTTTCATGATTTTAGCCCAAATCGTACGTGACGTTCTGAACTTTGCAATTTCCTCTAAAAAATCGTTATGGGCATTCCAAAAAAATGATAAGCGCTTGCCGAAAGTGTTGACGTCTAATCCTGCTTTAATGGCGCTTTCGACATAGGCGATACCATTAGCAAATGTAAACGCTAATTCTTGGGCGGCAGTCGATCCAGCCTCTCGGATATGGTAGCCGGAGATACTAATAGTATTAAATTTAGGTAAATATTTCGAGCAATATTCAATAATATCCGTCACGATGCGAAGTGATGGCTCAGGCGGAAATATATAGGTTCCTCGCGCGATATATTCTTTAAGAATATCATTTTGAATCGTTCCCGTCAGCTTTTCTTTAGGGACGCCTTGCTTTTCCGCAACAACAATATAAAAAGCCAATAAAATGCTCGCCGTTGAATTAATCGTCATCGATGTAGAAACTTTATCAAGAGGAATATCCTTGAATAATATCTCCATGTCAGCGATAGATGAAATCGGCACGCCAACTTTGCCAACTTCGCCCTCGGCAAATTCATGATCGGAGTCATAGCCTATTTGAGTCGGCAAATCGAAGGCGACAGACAGTCCTGTTGTGCCACTTTCCAGTAAATATTGATAGCGTTTATTCGAGTCTTCAGCTGTAGAGAAACCTGCGTACTGACGCATCGTCCAAAGTCGAGATTTATACATTTCTCCATAAATTCCCCGTGTAAATGGGTATTTCCCCGCGCCGCTATTTGGTGTCATTAAAAACCTCTTTCAACTCGAATCTCTTGATAGGCCTGAGAAATAAGCTTAAATTTTTCTTCCGCCAATTTGCGAATATCCTCACCTAAATGCTGTACTTTATCCGGATGAAATTTAAGCGCTAAATCTTTATATGCTTTTTTGATGGCTTCATTACTGGCATTTTCATCAACTTCAAGGATTTTGTAAGAGGACGAAACAGACTTAATAAACATCGCTTTGATGGATTCGAAATCTCGCTTTGAAATATGCAAATAGTTCGAAATTTCCGTAATAACACGTACTTCTTTAGGATGAATATCGCCGTCAGCCTGACTTACACCAAATAAAACATGAATGAGTTGAAGCTTTTCAGCTTGGTTCATATTCTCATTAATTTGTTGCGCGACATCCTTGATTAGATAGTCTTGTTCCAGTAAATTCTTCAGAAGAAGCATCATTTCTCGGGCTTGAACTTGACCGAAACTCCTTAACAGAAATGTTTTAACGTATTCCAATTCTGATTTTAAAACGCGATTATCTGCTTTTAAAACTTTCGCGAGAAGTACAAGAATAGCAACTGAAAAGTCACCAGACTGGGTTGGTCCAGACGCATAAGGATGCCCTGTACTTTTCTTATAATTTTCTAAATCGCCTTGATCAACTTGTGAACCAATCCAATAGCCAATTAATCCTCCGATTGGTCCTAAAAATGCCCAACCTAATCCTGCTCCAATTATTTTTCCCATCGAACCCATTTAAAAAATCTCCTTATACAATTTCCATTATCAGAGCGCCTTTTTCAACACCCGATCCAATTTCAATATTTATTTTTTTGATAACTCCAGAAATTGGAGCTTTAATTTCATTTTCCATTTTCATAGCTTCCATTAAAAATAATGCATCATTTTGCTTTACTTCATCACCGACCTGATGAAAAAAATGCGTTATTAAACCAGGAATCTGTGCTTTTATTTCACCTGCATTCTTTTGTACCGATTCTTCCCATCCCATTTCCTTGAGACGAATTTGTATCTCGTCTTGGATCTCCAATAAAATATTTTTCCCATTTATATGGATTTCTTCTCCCGCCAATTTTGGGATGGCGATTACGAAAGAACGACCCTCAACAATGACGCTATATAGATTGGGTTGAATCAGCGAAATGTCAAACGGGATATCATGGTCCTTCATCGAAATCGAAAAGTCACCATTTTGGGAATGGCTCTGTAAATCCGCCTTCATATCGTTTGATTGAATTATGTATCTCATCTGTCGAGTCCTTTCCGATTTGCCATCACCCAATTTGAGGGACGTTCAGAGGCTGTAGAATAAGCTGATTGCTCCGAACTATGTATCTTCGTCTCGGAAAATATGTGCGTTCCCGCTGCTGCGATGAATGTCTCTTCGTCATGAGCCATCATACTTTCGACTAAGTCATCACAAAAATGTTTATAAAAATGAGTGTCGTATGTCCCTGATTGAAAGCGCGGATGATTGATGACAGCTCGGCAAAAAGAAATGCTGGTCTCAATGCCTGAAATGAAAAATTCGGACAATGCTCTATCCATGCGACGCAATGCGTCTTCGCGATTTCTCCCCCACGTAATGAGTTTTCCCAACATCGGATCATAGTATGGCGTCACCTGTTGGCCTGCGTAAAGAGCGCTATCAAGACGTGTCCCAGGGCCGTCAGGCGTAAAGAGGTGATGAATCGTACCAATGGAAGGTGCGAAATTATTTTTCGCATCTTCCGCATAGATGCGACATTCGATTGCGTGTCCGTTGTGTCGAATATCTTCCTGCTTAAATGAAATTGGGTGACCTTCGGCGATGCGGATTTGCTCCGCCACGAGATCGATGCCCGTTACCATCTCTGTGACAGGATGCTCCACTTGTAGCCGCGTATTCATCTCTAAAAAATAAAATTGCCGATGTTTATCAACGAGGAATTCTACAGTCCCAGCCCCGAGATATTGACACGATTTTGCCACGCTAATAGCGACTTTCCCCATTGCCTCGCGGATTTTATCATCAATAAATACAGAAGGGGATTCTTCAACAACTTTTTGGTAGCGTCGTTGAATGGAACATTCGCGCTCACCTAAATGCACAATATTGCCATGAGCGTCGGCCAAAATTTGAAATTCGATATGATGCGGTTCTTCGAGATATTTTTCGATATAAACACGTGAATCGCTAAAAGCGCTTTTTGCTTCGCCTTGAGCGCGGCTTACGGCTTCCATAAATTCTTCTTTTTTCTCGACGATTCGCATGCCTTTCCCGCCACCGCCACCAGCTGCTTTGATCAGAACAGGAAATCCGATATTTTCCGCAACGCGTAACGCATCACCCGTATTGTCGATCGGTTTTTCGGTGCCAGGTACGACGGGAATATTGGCCTTAATCATGGCTTGGCGCGCCATCGTTTTATCCCCCATCAATCGTATCGCTTCAGAAGGAGGCCCAATGAATGTGATGCCAGATGCCGTCACTTTTGCCGCAAAATCAGTATTCTCCGACAAAAATCCATATCCAGGATGTATCGCTGAAACGCTTGCTTTTAAGGCGACCTCGAGAATCGTTTCATATTTTAAATAGCTTTCGTTGGAGGGAGAAGGTCCAATATAATAGGCTTCGTCAGCAAAAAGAACATGGCCAGCCCTTCGATCCGCTTCTGAAAATACTGCGACTGTTTTAATACCCATTTCGCGGCATGTTCGCATAACACGGAGCGCAATTTCACCCCGATTAGCGATTAGAATTTTTGTAAATCGTTTCGTCATTTCGTTTTCCTATTCATTAATGGACTTCATCATTTTAATAAATTCTTCTTCAGTAAGGACATTGACACCAAGTTTTATTGCCTTCTCTGCTTTACTTCCTGCACCAGGTCCCGCCACTAAATAAGTCGTATTTTTACTTACACTTCCTGCGGCTTTTCCGCCTAACTTTTCGACCATTTCCTTAGCCTCATCACGATTAAACGACTCTAGTTTCCCTGTAAAAACAAATGTTTTGCCATGAAAAATCAAATCTTCCGTCGCTTCGCCGATTTGACTCGCCATTGTTAAACCTAAGGAATCAAACGTTTTTATAAGCTCTATATTTTGCGGATTGGCGAAAAAAGTTTTAAGATCTGACGCGACGATAGGGCCAATTTCATTGAGCTCGATAAGTTCTTCTTCCGATGCGAGAATCAGCTTTGAAAATGAGCCATATTCCTTCATAAGTAGTTTTGACAGATGCTCGCCGACATTGGAAATCCCAAGGCCGTGAAGCAAGCGCCACGGCTCTTGTTGTTTGGATGCCTCAAGACTCGCTTTTAGTTTTTGGGCGGATTTTTCACCCATGCCTTCAATGTCTGGAATGGCGTCAAAATTTATGGTGTAAAGGTCGGCAATTGTATGAATTAATTGTTTGTAGAGGAAAGATTGAATACTTCGTGGCCCTAAGCCGTCAATATCCATGGCGCGTTTAGAGACAAAGTGTTCAATGCGTCCGGCTATTTGCGCTGGGCAGGAGATGTTTCGACAATAATGCTTCGCCTCGTCATCGCTGCGATTAATGGGACCTGCGCAGCTGGGACAAATTGTCGGAATTTGATAAGGAATCGTGTTAGGAAGACGGCGCTCTGGAATAACTTTTACAACTTCAGGAATAACATCGCCAGCTCGCTGGACAAGGACGACATCGCCAACGCGAATATCTTTCCGGTCAATCTCATCTTGATTATGTAGGGTCGCGCGCGCTACCATGACGCCTCCTAAGGCAACTGGTGTTAAATTGGCGACGGGTGTAATAGCGCCGGTCCGTCCAATGCTCGCTTCGATAGACTCAATTGTCGTCGTCTCTTGCCGCGCCTTGAATTTCCCAGCAATCGCCCATCGCGGCGAACGACTTCGATAGCCTAAGGCATCTTGCAATGCCAAATCATTAATTTTTAAAACGATGCCATCAATATCGTAGGCTAAATCTTCCCGCGCGATTTCGAATTTTTCGTAATAGAGAATTGCTTCATGGATGTCGGCGATGCGCTTTACGTGCTCATTGACGATGAAGCCCCATTTCCGTAAGGCATCAAGAAAATCCCAATGGGTTTTAAATTGAATTCCGTCGATTTTACCGGGTGCGTAAATATGCATAATTAAGGGACGTTTTGCCGTGATGCGAGAGTCTAATTGCCGCAAACTCCCTGCGGAAGCATTTCGTGGATTTGCAAAAAGTGCTTCATTATTTTTAAGACGATTTTCGTTCAATTGCTCAAAGTCTCGATGCTTCATAAAAACTTCGCCGCGTACTTCCAATAATTTTGGAATTGCGATGTCGTCACCTCTTAATCTCAACGGGATACTTGGAAGCGTTTTCAGATTTTCGGTAATATTCTCACCTGTGATGCCATCACCGCGTGTCGAACCTGAAACGAAATAGCCGTCTTCATAAACAAGCTCTACGCCTAAGCCATCTAACTTGGGCTCAATAACATAGTTGAAATTTTCATCAGGAATATCTTTGCGAATTCGCTTGTCAAAATCGCGTAATTCTTGGGTATTCATGGCGTTAGCGAGTGACAACATGGGTGTCGAATGTGTAATGGATTCAAACTCGGACAAGGGTCGAGAACCAACGCGTTGTGTAGGGGAATCAGACTGTTTGAGATGCGGATTCTCTGTTTCTAATTGCTGTAATTCTCGTAAAAGTTCGTCATATTTTCCATCAGACATCACTGGATTATCTAAAATGTAATAACGATGGTTGTGCTCATTTATTTCTTGAATGAGGTGTGTAATTCGGTTCAAAATAGAGGATTCCATGAGCGACGAACTTAATGAAAAATTGATAAAAAAAAACGCTCCTCTTTGGGAGCGTTTTTTAAAATTCGTTGAGGGTGTACGCGATTATTTTAAGAGTTCTGCCATTTGTGTATTCATAAATGCGCCATGCTCTTGATCATCTGGTACGATTATCATACCTTCTTTAAAGCGAACTTTTGATCTACCTTCACCTTTTGCAGGTAGAATATATTTAACCATTCTTTTATTGGTTCGAATCTTACCGTGTACTTTGTCCCCGAATGCTTGTGCTTTTGCCATGTTCTTTTCCTTCCAGTGCTTTTGCGACGGCTATAATAGCAGAAAGTGCTATTGATGCAAATAAAAAATCAACAAGAAATAAAGTTCTAAATTGAACCTTTCTTGCTTTTTACTTTAATGCTTTGATGTCCGCGATAAATTTTGACTGCTGTGTGTACCCGACATATTTGCGTTGAATATGAAAATCTTTATCAATTACAAATGTTGTAGGGATGCTTTGAACGCCACCGTAGGCTTTTACAACGGCTCCGTCAGCATAGACAACAGAATAATTGAGACCGTTCTCTTTGTAAAAGGGTACGACGGCTTTGGGACCGTCACGGTCTAAAGAAACACCGATGACAATTAGGTCATCTTTATATCTTTCTTGCAGTTCTATAAACTCAGGAATCTCTTGACGACAAGGTGGACACCAAGTAGCCCAAAAATCCAAAATAATAACCTTCCCTTTATAATCAGAAAGCGTGAGTGTTTTCCCATTGATATCTTGCAATGAAAAATCGGGTGCTATATTTGAACTTGAATCTTTGCTGCTTGTACCAAAAAGATAAGCTCCAAATGTGACTAATAGACCAATAACGGCTATATAAACTGTTTTATTACGTTTCATGTTTTCCTCCATAGGTGGTTTTAGAAGCGGAGAATACCAAAGCGTTACAAAACATATTTATAAGAATCAAAAAATAATCTTGTTTTAGATATGAGTTCAACGATGTTGTCGCAAAAGAAGAGAGACAGGTTTTTAGCAAATTGAAAATAAATAGTCAGATTAAGTAGCATCCTTGTATAAATCATTACAAGCAGGTCGGGCAATTGCGGCCATATTGGTTGTGCTCTATCATTTGGGACGCGTCATTGCCGCGGAGAAATATTTTGGAATCCCTTCATTAGCATTTCCATTTTCGTTTGGAACGTCTGGAGTCGAATTCTTTTTCGTTTTGAGTGGATTTATTATTCTGACGGCGCATCGCAAAGATATTTCAAAACCGTTGCACCTAAAAAAATATCTTCTTAAGCGATTGATTCGTATTTATCCGACCTATATCATTATTTTTCTTGGTGTCTATTTACTAACTCAATTGACACCGAGTTTACAACACATCCTTCATATCGACGGAATATTGTTTTTGAAGTCTCTATTGCTATTCCCGCAGCTAGAAAGCCTCGTTAGCGGCCTCGGCGCTCCTATACTTATTGTGGCGTGGACGCTTCAATATGAGGTGTTATTTTATGCCTATTTTTCATTCTTAATCATCCACAAAAAGCTATCCATTCTTGTTGGGATGGCTCTTTTCGTCGGTGTAGGCTTCTTTTCCTATGATCTTAATTTAACGACGTCCGTTCCCTTTTTATATCAGCAATATATACTCCTTTTTATCGTGGGAATGGCCGTATCTAGAGTTGCATTTTCAATGAAACAAAAGATGATACGCCCACAATTACCTCTCATTATTGGACTCATGTTGTTCGCACTTGTAGCCATTGATACCTTATTTAATCATGAATCCCTTAAAAATATTGAAATTATCCTCTACGGAATTGCCAGTGCTTTAATCATTTTTGGGCTTGTTAAATTAGAAGAAAACGGAAGAATATTTGGTGGTTCCAATTTGTTGCAGCAAGTTGGTAATGCCTCATACGCTCTTTATCTTATTCATGTACCACTTATCAGTGTTTTAGCGAAAGTTGCTATCAAAATACATCTAAACCAATTCGGCATTATAGGAGCATTGACGACTTATTTTATCATTCTATTTTTGTGTTTAACATGCTCTGTACTTTTTCACCGACATATTGAAAAACCAATTATCAACTATCTTCATTTAAAATTCATAACTTCGAAAAATAGAGTAGCGTAAGCATCTTGCTTGCGGAAAAAATCTAACACCAAGCTCCACAAAGAAGCACTAAGTTTCACGAAGAAAAAGAATTTAATAAAAGTAAAGAACAACACAAAAACCACGAAAAATAATCTTTCCCGCAGATTGGGCAGATCCTGATGCATATCCCGTATCCAATTTTATATCCAAGTTTGTGGCAAAAAAAAACGTCAGTAGGATGCTTACCTTACTTTGTACTTCAGGAGCTTTTTGGGGACATGAGACAAAAGGTTTTCAATTCACGTCTATCTTATTTCAAGCTATTTCTTTTGTTTGGCAACATATTTGCCTTTTAGCTTTTACGATTATGATAATACACGATTTAGATAAACGAAAACCAGCAAATTTTGAAATGAAAATGCTGGGCTACTTATTCGTTATTATTGGTATCGTTTCGCTTTCCCACTCATGGATGAACATTGTTGTGGGTACAGCAGGTATTAAAGAGATCATCTATCTCGCTTTAGGTTTATTGTTAAATTTATGGGGGATTGGCATTATTTTAAAAAATCAAAAGCATAAAAACAGTTAATGAAATAAATAGAAAATGAATTGCCGAAAACTATTATAGGACTAGTTTGCTCACCTATGTTTATCGTTAATAATTGTCCCAAATCAACCGTTGAGGGATTGGAAAAACTAAGGGGAGGCCACCAATGATACAACTTACAAAATCAGGCGAATATGGGATGAGAGCTATTTCATTTTTAGTGGCTCATGGCTACGGTAATATGGCTAGAATAGGCCAAATATCGAAAGCTAAAGGAATACCAGAGCCATTTTTAAGAAAACTTTTCAAACCATTAGTCGCTGCTAATATTATAGAAACGACTCGCGGTGTAGCAGGTGGTGTTCGTCTAAAACGGGAACCAAGCGAGATTACAATCCTTGAAGTTGTTGAAGCCCTTGAAGGCCCCATTTCGTTAAATGAATGCCTTATAAACTCGGGTTCTTGTGCCTATAAATTAGATTGTGGAATGCATGATGTTTGGAGACTAGCGCAAGATGCTATCGATCAAGTTTTAACACAACATGACATCACGCATCTGTTAAAATCCCATTAAAGAAAGTGAATATTTGAATGAATATGAGTAAACGAAATGAAGATAATTATGCCGAACTAGAACAGCATTTTGATAAGTGGGAAATGCTAAAAGATATGACAGATCAAGGCATTGATATTATGCTTAATCTGCGCCAAAGTGGACATCCAGGTGGCTCGCGATCTAAAGTTCATGCATTATTAGCGATGATGCTCTCCGGTGTGATGCGTTGGGACATACGTAATCCCGAGCGACGATTTGCCGATAAATTTATTCTCGTTGCGGGACATACGGTCCCCGTTGTGTATTCGCTTTTAGCGACACTTAATGAGGCGATGCGTCGTAAATACCAAAAGACTGGCGATAAAAAATATCTCATTTCAGGTGGCGATGAAAAAACCGTTTATTGGCAAGATTTATTGACATTGCGTCATAATGATGGATTGCCTGGGCACGCTGAAATGACAGGAAAAACCAACTTCTTCAAAGCGAATACAGGACCTTCAGGTCATGGAACGCCAGTCGCAGCTGGTGAAGCAATGGCATTGAAATATGCTGACGCCAAAAATGTCCGTGTCTTTGCCATCGAAGGTGAAGGTGGTTTAACGGCAGGTGTAACGCATGAAACTTTGAACAGCGCTTATGGACTCGGTCTAGATAATCTTTACTATCTCGTTGATTGGAATGATTATGGCATCGACGATAGACCTTTCTCATCAGTTATTTATGGGACACCGCAGGATTGGTTCGGGTCTCACGGATGGCGTGTTTACGGTACGGAAAAAGGTATGGAATGGCAAACCGTCACGGAAACATTGTTGAATATGGGAAATGGGCAAGATGACTCACAGCGTCCGGTTATGGGGTGGTTCAAAACCAGCAAAGGTCGTGGTTATGGCGTTTTCGATAATAAATCTCATGGTGCAGCCCATAAATTTAACAGCCCAATTTTTTGGGAAACCAAAAAATATTTTAGCGAGACTTATGGAATTGAATTTGATGGCTTTGGTCAGCAAGGTCCTGTTACAACCGATGCGAAATTAGCTCAAGCGACGGTTAATATGGAAAAAGTATTTACCATCTATGACCAACATCCTGAACTCGTTGACTATGTCGCCGATCGACTCATTGAACTGGCAAAGAGAGTCCCGGACGAGATTCAGTCCGTTTCATTCGATTTGTCGAAAAATCCAACGCTGGATCCAGTGCTCACGGATTACGAAAATTATCCTAAAGAATTATTTGCAGAACCTGGCTCAACCCAACCCAACCGTGGTGCACTTTCAAAATGGGGCGCATGGGTCAATGCCTATTGCGTCAAAAATTATGGACGCCCACTCTTTTTAGCAACGTCAGCGGACTTAGCTGATTCCACCAATATTTCGGGTTTTGGAAAATCTTGGGATGGCTTTGCAGGACTCGGTTTCTACAATAGAGACACGAATCCCTCCGGCTGTATGTTGCCACAAGGCATCACAGAATTTGCGAATGCATCTATTACGACAGGTATTGCAGGTGTCAATTTCTCTGATAAACCATTTGACGAATTTAATGGCTTTTATGCTGCAAGTTCCACTTATGGATCATTCTCCTATCTTAAATACGGAGCCATGCGCTTATTTTCACAATTGTGCCAAGATACGGATATTCAGGTGGGGAAAGTCATCTGGGTCGTTGGTCATTCGGGTCCTGAAACGGCCGAAGATTCGCGAACACATTTCGGCATTTATTCGCCTTCGGTCACGCAACTTTTTCCAGAGGGTCATGTTATAAATTTATACCCATGGGAACATAATGAAGTCGCCCCAATGATTGCGGCAGCAATGAAAACAGGCAAACACATCATCGCGCTTCATCTCACGCGTCCTGGCATTACAGTACCCGATCGTAAAGCTTTAGGAATGGCATCTCATCTTGATGCGGCAAAAGGTGCTTACATTTTACGTGATTACAATCCAAGGCAGAAAAAAATGGGACTTGTATTTATTCAAGGCACCAGCACGACGGCTAATTTTGTAGAAATACTACCGAAACTCGATGCGCTTGAGCTGAATATTAAAGTCATCGCTGCGGTTAGTCCGCAACTTTTTGCATTGCAATCGGATGCCTATAAATCGAGCCTCTATTCTGAAAAAGAATGGATGGATTCAACATTTATTACAAACGCAGCGAAAACAAGTATGGCACATTGGACAGCAAACCATATCTCAAGTGAATATGCCATATCAGCTGATTTTGATAATAACTGGCGCGGTGGCGGATCTCTTGAAGAAGTTTGCGAAGATGCGCATATTTCGTCGGGGTGGTTGCTGAAAGGCGTCACGAAATTTGTAAATGATCGCGAATTGCGATTAAGCCGATTAAGAACGTCACTAGAAGATTAATGTACAGAAATTCTCACAAATTTTATTTTGAGGATTCTCAATATTATACCGTATTGTTGAACATAGGATTAGACCATTATACATATCCTATGAATATTATTTTCACTGAATACGGCAAATAAGGAATTCAAAAATGCGCCCTCTCTCGAAGAAATTGACGCGACTCGGCACGGAAACCGCTTTTCAAGTTGGTGCTGATGCAGCCGCATGGCAAAACAAAGGACATAAAGTTTATCCTTTTCATCTAGGGGACATGAATATTCCATCTCCGGGTCATATCGTTGAAGCCATGAATAAAGCCATTCGTGATGGCTATACGGGCTACGCTCCTGGAGCAGGTATTTCACCTCTACGTGAAGCGATGGCCGAAAATGTTGGCAAGGATAGAGGATTGGAATACGGACCTGAAAATGTGTCGATTCAACCAGGCGGAAAACCTGTCATTGGTAAGTTTTTAAGCACGGTTATGAACGAAGGCGACGAAGTTCTTTATCCGAATCCTGGTTATCCGATTTACGAATCTCAGATTGAGTATCAAGGCGGTAAAGCGCTACCGTATGGGTATATTGCGACAGATTCAGGTTTTGAAATTAATCGCGACGAGATAGAAAGCCAAATAACGCCAAAGACATCCATTCTGATTTATAATAATTTTCAAAACCCTATTGGCGCAGAGTCGTCGACTGAAGAAATGCAATGGCTGGCGGATTTGGCATTAAAGCATGATTTATGGGTTTTGTCCGATGAAGCCTATTTCGAAATTCGCTATGCAGGTAAAAGTACGAGTATTGCCTCTTTGCCAGGCATGAAAGAGCGAACCGTCATTTTATATACATTTTCCAAAAAATTTGCGATGACAGGTTGGCGTTTAGGTGCTGCCATCGGTCCGGAAAACGTCATTTCATCCATTTCAAAATTTAATACGAATCATGAATCGTGTTCGAACCATTTTGTTCAATACGCTGGTGTAGCGGCTGTATCAGGACCTCAAGAACAGCAAAAAGTCATCCTCAATCAATTAAAAGAAAGACGCGATGCCCTTATGACATCACTTCTTGCGATTGATGGCGTAAAAGTCAGTAAGCCCGAAACCACCTTCTATCTATTCCCTGATGTTACAGAAATTTACAATCGTAAAGACTATAAAAGTTCGGCTGATTTCCGGTTGGATGCATTGCACGAAACAGGTGTTTCATTTTGTAGCCGTGAGCATTTTGGACGTCGTTTGTCCCATGAAAAAGATGTATTTATTAGATTTGCCTATTCAGGTATAAATATTGACCTCATACAAGAAGGTCTTGAAAGACTCAAACACTTTTGGGAGTAAAGTCCCGAGGAGTATGTAATGATTACAAAACAAGATGCCCTAGACTATCATAGTAATGGGCCTAGAAAAGGAAAAATTGAGGTAATTGCCTCAAAACCTTGTAACACGCAACGCGATTTAGGGTTGGCTTATTCGCCCGGTGTTGCGTATCCATGCCTTGAGATTGAGAAAAATCCAGAGCTGGCGAATGAATACACGAGTCGCGGAAACTTAGTGGCTGTTATTTCTAATGGAACCGCCGTTTTAGGCTTGGGAAACATCGGTGCCCTCGCTGGGAAACCCGTTATGGAAGGGAAAGGCGTTTTATTTAAAAGATTCGCCGATATTGATGTTTTTGATATCGAACTGGCAACAGAAGATCCTGACAAATTTTGTGAGGCCGTGAAGTTGATGGAACCAACGTTTGGAGGCATCAACCTAGAAGATATAAAAGCCCCTGAATGTTTCTATATTGAGAAACGTCTCAAGGAAGAAATGAATATTCCTGTTTTTCATGATGATCAACACGGAACGGCTATTATTTCTGGCGCAGCGTTGCTAAATGCATGCGAACTCGTTGGCAAAAATTTATCGGACATTAAAATTGTTGTTTCAGGAGCTGGAGCGTCTGCTATTGCATGTTCGGAGCACTACATTAATCTTGGTGCGAAACGCGAAAATATCACAATGTGCGACTCGACGGGTGTTATTCATAATGGCCGTACGGATTTAAATGAATATAAAAAACGTTTCGCAAAAGAAACCGATGCCCGTACTGTGCATGATGCAATGGTTGGAGCCGACGCTTTTCTTGGGCTGTCGAAAAAAGGCGTCATCAGTGGTGAAGACGTAAAAAATATGGCCAAAGATCCAATCGTTTTTGCCATGGCAAATCCGGATCCAGAGATAACGTATCCCGAAGCAAAAGCGGCACGTGATGATGTTATTATGGGTACGGGACGAAGTGATTACCCGAATCAAGTTAATAATGTATTGGGTTTCCCTTTTATTTTTAGAGGCGCTTTAGATGTGATGGCTTCTGAAATAAATGACGACATGAAAGTCGCCGCTTCCATGGCATTATCACAATTAGCCAAAGAAGATGTGCCAGACGAAGTTGCAAAAGCTTATGGCGTTGATTCCTTAGAATATGGCCGCGAATATTTGATTCCTAAGCCATTTGACCCACGTGTTTTATTATGGGAATCAATCGCTGTTGCGGAGTCAGCCATGAAAACAGGCGTCGCTCGGAAACATATCGACTTAGAAAAATATCGTGAAGAACTCGAAGCACGTTTAAGTCCAAGTCGTGAATTTATGCGACTTTTATTCAACAGAGCGAAAGCGAATCCAAAACGCGTTGTTTATCCCGAAGGCGATAATCCACGCATCATTCGCGCAAGCCATCAAATCGTAATGGAAGGTATTGCAAAGCCAATTTTATTGGGTGATGAAACCCGTATCCGACGTCATGCTGATGAACTGGGTGTTGATTTAGAAGGCGTCGAAATTGTCAATCCTCTCGATGGATTAGCCATTAAAAAATATTCGAAGCAACTCTATGAAAAACGGCAACGTAAAGGTGTCACCATTGATCGCGCCAGACGCTTGATGCGTCGTGCGAATTATTTTGGCGCTATGATGGTGGAAATGGGAGATGCTGATGCAATGGTATCTGGAATCTCAACACAATATGCTGATACCTTACGACCTGCCTTGGAAGTAATTGGAACAAAGCCTGGCGTAAAACACGTGGCGGGTATGTTTTTACTTATATTTAAGAATGATGTCAAAATCTTTGCCGATGTAACAGTCAATATTGAAACAACAGCAGAAATGCTGGCGGAAATTGCCATCATGGTTTCTGAGGAGGCCAAACGGTTTAAAATTAAACCTAGAGTGGCCATGTTATCTTACTCTAACTTTGGTTCAGTTAAAAATGATCAAACAAAGAAAATTAGTGATGCAGTAAAGATATTGCATCAAAAAGTGCCAGATATGATTGTTGATGGCGAGATGAATGCGGATGTTGCAGTTAGTCCTGAATTGCTGAATGAGCATTATCCTTTTAGCACGCTTAAAGAAGCGGCCAATGTGTTAATATTCCCAGATTTGCAATCAGGCAATATTGCGTACAAACTTGTTGAAAGACTGGGTGGTGCTGAAGCTATAGGTCCCATCCTTGTGGGTATGAATAAACCGATTCATAGTTTACAAATTGGTTCATCAGAGGTAAAAGATGTTGCCAACATGACAGCGATAGCTGTAGTGGATGCACAAGCAAAATAGTTTTTAATACGAATTAAATATGGAAAGAGCTTCATCGTTTGAGGCTCTTTTTTTTTCTTGCGAAAAATAATCTCACACGGAGCCGCAAAGCCACAAAGAAAAGATGCTGCAATTCCCCTCTAGGGAGGGGCAAGGGGTGGGTTTCTTCTAATCCTAAAACGTAAATAAAAAATAACCACCAAGGGCACCAAGTATCACGAAGAAAAACAAAAGAAAACGTCGTAGACGTTGTTATCTTTGTAATAATGGCGCACGACGAAACGAATTCCCATCCTGTTGCAAATCCCGACCAAGGTGTCGGGAAACGGCAGTAAAGAGTCTATTTCGTCGAAAAACAGAACCTCACACAAAGCCGCAAAGCCACAAAGAAAAGATGCTGCAATTCCCCTCCTGTTGAAAACCGCGTATCCAATTCCCCTTTCGGAAGGGGCTAGGGGTAGGTTTGGCTTAGAATTACAAATTATTAATTAAAAATGATTTCAACAGGCGTATTTTTCTGAAATCCACACTCTATTATGTATATTCTTAAATCCATTTTAATCTTCTCCGTGCCCTCTGCGTCATCCTCTGCTCCCTCTGTGGCAAAACTTAAAAAACCGTAAACAGGATGCTTACGCTACTCTGAATTCCCTCAACACTATGTCATCGAGTATTTTTGTGCCTCGATACGTCCCGGCGGGATACTCGGCAACCTTTATGCGGCCATCGAGTGTCCCGCCGCAGGGAAACACAGAGTGTCGGGATGTATCGAGATGAAAACCACCACATAAAAAACCTCCCTCTTTCCACCCCTCAATTCTTTGTCATTTCCGTTGATTTTCCTATCGCTTTGTCTATTATGACCCGATGATTCAGCGCAATATTAACTCCGTAAGTTTCAAAACACTTGGCTGCAAACTCAATCAATCCGAAACGGATGCCATCTCTGCAAAATTTAAAGAAAAAGGTTTCGAAATTCGTCCATTTGGTGAAGAATCAGACCTGACGATTCTTAATACCTGTACCGTAACGAATGATGCCGACAGCAAGAGCCGATCCACCATTCGCAAAGCCATCAAGACATCCCCAAAGGGCAGGATTGTTGTGACAGGATGCTATGCTCAGGTTAATCCCGAAGAAATCGAAAAAATTAGTGGCGTGGACCTCATTTTAGGCAGCGATGAAAAGTATCATATTTTTGATTATTTAGACCGATTGAATCAAGGCAAAAATGAAGAACCCCTGACCTTTGTAAATGAGCAAGGCGACTTTGATTCGGTGTCAGCAGATGGTTTTGTCTCCGCAACATCTCGAACGCGCGCATTTTTAAAAATTCAAGAGGGATGTGACTATTATTGCAGTTATTGTATTATTCCCTTTGCTCGCGGTAAAGCGCGAAGTCGCAATTTTAACGAAACCCTTGACGAATGCAAAAAGCTCGCGTCCCAAGGTTATCATGAATTGGTTTTAACAGGAATCAATATTGGAACCTATGAAGACGAGGAGCATTCCTTTGTGGAATTGCTCCAATCCATGGAGAAGATTGATGGCCTCAAACGTATCCGCATTAGTTCGATTGAGCCGAATACGGTGAGTGATGAATTGATGCAACTCGTCGCCGATTCGGATGTTCTTTGTCCGCATTTCCACATTCCGCTTCAAGCGGGTCATAATGACATTCTAAAAGCCATGAATCGTAAATACATTTTAGATGACTATTCTCAATTGATGGCTCGTTTCAAGCGAATTTTACCTCATGCCGCACTGGGGACAGATATCATTGTTGGGTTCCCCGGTGAGACCGATGAACATTTTCAATCGACCCTCAATTTTGTTGAAAATAATCCATTTAGCTATCTACATATTTTTAGATACAGCGCTCGGACTGGAACCGTTGCGTCGAAATTGGTCAATCCCGTTGATTTCCATATTGCTAAGAAACGCTCGTCGATTTTGCATGAATTAGCGAAAAAAAAGAAACATGAATTCGCTGAAAAATTTATTGGCACCCGCGAGCCTGTGCTGTTTGACCAATGGAAAGATAATGTTTTGTCGGGCTATACGAATCACTATATCCGCGTCGATGTCCAAGGCCATCAAAATCAACTTAACACCATTGAAAACGTCAAATTAACGAGCTATTCAAAAGGACAATTTAAAGGAAATATCGTAACATGATTTTACGTTCGTTTAACGGCAAAACGCCCCAAATTCATCCCGATGCCTGGATTGCAGAAAATGCGGTACTTATTGGTGATGTGGAAATCAAAGCATTTGCCAATATTTGGTATAATGTGGTGATTCGCGGCGATTTAAATTCAATCGTGATTGGCGAGAATACGAATATTCAAGACGGATCCATTATTCATGTAGAATCAGACGACGGTCCCTGTATAATCGGCGATAATGTCACCGTTGGACACAATGCAATTGTGCATGGCTGTGTCGTGGGAAATCGATCCTTAATCGGAATGGGAGCAACGGTGCTAAGTTGGGCCAATATTGGCGACGATTCGATTGTTGGAGCCGGAGCATTAGTGAAAGAACATGATATCATTGGAGACCGAAAAATGGCCGTTGGCGTCCCTGCAAAAGTTCGCGCTGATGTCTCTGACGACATGATAGAACGGATGAAAGACGGCGTCGATCATTATCTAGATTTAGCCGCTTCCTATAAAAAAGAAGAATTGAAATAATATGTGCAAAATTAACAAAAAATTATATATCAAATTCCCCTCCTTTTTTAAAGATGCGTGTCCCGACGCTATGGATCGGGATGGGGTGGTTTGACAGGCAATGGATTCTATTCAAAGCCAAACGTGTATTACAATCGAAGGGATGTATCTTTGAGACAAATGAATTATTTTGATACACCCAGAAGGAGTTTATAAAATGAATTATCCGAAATATTTTGACAGCATTGAAACGATAAAGCTTCACGACAAATTGTCTAAATTCCTCGGCGCGACAGAAGATGGAATCGTCGAGTTTTCATATTTTGACAGTGTAAAATCTGCTGGACATAGTTGCCCAACTGTCGCCGGAGCTTACTTGACGACCCTTAAAGGATTGAAAGCTTTATACGGGGAGGAAATGCCCCAACGTGGCGAAATTGAAGTTTCGTTTAAAGATGATTCGAAAGACGGCGTCGTCGGCGTCATTTCAATGGTCATCACACACATAACAGGCGCTACAGAAACAATGGGTTTCAAAGGTATCGCAGGAAAATTCGCACGCAACGGACTCATGAGTTTTAATAATGATATTCCTTCGACTATTATGTTTCAACGACTCGACACGCAAAAATCTGTTTACGTTCGATATGACCCATCAATGATTCCTGTTGACCCGATGCAAACAATGCTTATGAAAAAATGTATTTCGGGTAGTGCAACATCAGAAGAAGAAACCACATTTGGCAAACTTTGGCAGAAACGAGTCGAAAATATTTTTGCACATGCAGAAGATGTGATTAGCATTCAATCGTAAAAAAAATGACCCATAAATAGAAAGAAATTATGTTACCGTATCAAATCATTGAAAAAAAATCAAAGGGAAAAGAGCTCTCAAACGAAGAGATTATCTTTTTCATTGACTGTTTTACAAATGGCAGTATTCCGGACTACCAAATGTCAGCGTTGCTCATGGCGATGTTTATTAAAGGAATGACGACGGAAGAAACCCTCGCATTAACCAAAACGATGTTGGAATCAGGCGAGCGAATGGACTTTTCGCATCTCGACGGTTTTGTCGCGGACAAACATTCGACAGGTGGTGTTGGAGACAAAGTTTCACTCATTTTAGCACCGATTCTTGGCGCATTAGGCGTCCATATTCCTATGATTTCGGGTCGGGGATTGGGACACACTGGCGGCACATTAGACAAGCTCGAGTCGATTCCCGGCTTCAACGTAAATCTTAGCAACGAACAATTTAAGTCCATGGTAGAAAACGACTTCGTTTCACTAATTGGGCAAACGGGGAATATTTGTCCTGCCGATAAAAAACTATACGCCCTTCGTGACGTAACGGCGACGGTGCGTTCGATTCCCCTAATTACTGCCAGTATTATGAGTAAAAAAATCGCCGAAGGCATCAATGGCTTAGTTTTAGACGTTAAAGTGGGTAATGGCGCGTTTATGACGGCTTATAAGGACGCTCAGAAATTAGCCGAAAGTCTCGTGAGTGTTGGGAAACAATATGGCATCAAAACGGTGGCTTTGCTAACAGACATGAACCAGCCTCTTGGCAATGCGATTGGAAATTGGCTGGAAGTTGAAGAATGTATCGAATGTTTGAAAGGCAAGGGCCCGGAAGATTTGATGGATGTAACGCTGGCTTTAGGTGCAGAAATTTTGAAAATGCGCGATCCAAAATTATTGATGGAAGACGCCATTAAAATGCAAATGGACGTTCTTGAATCTGGCACCGCGATGGATTTATTCGTGAAAATCACGAAAATTCAAGGCGGCGATGTTAGTGTCCTTTTAGATCCAAAAACCCGAGGTGAATCACCCGCTAAAATGGATGTTATCGCGAATCAAGATGGTTATTTCGAAAGTGTACGAACCATGGATTTAGGATTCGCCGCTATCGAGTTAGGTGCAGGACGCAAAACCATGACAGATGAAATTGATCCGCTTTCTGGATTTATTATTCACAAGAAACTAGGCGATAAAATAGCGAGAGGCGACGTCATGATGACGATTTATGCCAAAGACGAAAAACTGGCTCAAGCAGTGCATGAGAAAGTCAAAGATTATTTCTATTTTACGGATAAAGCTATTGACGAAACGTATCCGCATATATATGAGATTATCAATTAAAAGTATTATTACCTATGATGCACAGCCATCCACGTTATATTTTCCACTCATTTAAAGGAGGGTCATTCAATGGCTAAAAAAATAAATATTAACAACCAAGAAATCGAGATTCCTCAGCTGAATTTTAAGGCAATGTTGATTCCTGTTTTCCTACTACTGATTCTATGGATTGTCTTCGCCGGTCCATTTTATATCGTGGGTCCCGAAGAAAATGGTGTCGTTCGTACGTTTGGTACGTACACGAATTTAACGGAATCGGGACTTCAATTCAAATTTCCCTGGCCGATTCAAACCGTTGATTTAGTCAATGTCGAAAAAGTTCGTCGTTTAGAAATTGGATTTCGTACGGCTGAAAAAGGCAGCACAACAAATACAGCACGCTATATCAATGTAGAAGATGAAGCGATGATGTTGACAGGCGACGAAAATATTGTAAGTGTTGAACTCGTTATTCAATATAAAATTCAGGATGCAGGCGAATTTCTTTTCCGAGTCGAAAATCCTCAACGATCCGTTGAGCATGCTGCAGAAGCAGCGATTCGTCAAATCGTCGGCAAAAACCCAATTGACCAAACATTGACGAGTGGCAAAGCCGCTATTGAAATTGAGACCCGTGACTTATTGCAATCAATTTTGAGTAGTTACAAAGCCGGTGTAATGATAACGCAAGTTAAGTTGCAAGACGTCACGCCGCCTACAGAAGTTGATGCAGCGTTTAAAGACGTCCAATCAGCCAAAGAAGACAAAGAAAAGGTCATTAATGAAGCGTTAGGGTATCAAAACGAAATTATCCCTCAAGCACGGGGTGAAGCGGCGACATTGATACAAGAAGCCGAAGGTTTTAAAGAAAAACGCATCAACGAAGCCGAAGGGGATGCTCAGCATTTTGAGAAAATGTTGGTGCAGTATCAATCGGCCAAATCCATTACAAAGACGCGACTTTATTTAGAGACGATGAGTGTCATTCTTCCACGCGTTGAAAAAATTATTATAGACGGTGATGATGTGGGGAATGTGTTGAATATGCTCGGAAGTCCGACTGTCTTAGGAGGTGCAAAATGAAAGGATTAACAGGATTAATTCTGGCCATAGCAGTTCTTGTATTTATTGGCAGCGGTATGATGATTGTTGACGAAACGGAGCAAGTTGTTATTATTCAATTAGGAAAACCTGTACGCAATATTAGTGAGCCGGGATTACATTTTAAAATTCCATTTTTGCAATCCGCCACGTATTTTGAAAATCGTTTACTCGAGTACGACAGTGCACCCAATACGATTTTAACAAAAGATAAAAAGAATCTTATTGTTGATAATTATGCTCAATGGCGCATTATTGATCCACTAAAATTCTTGCAATCCATGCGGACGATTTCTCAAGCTCAACCTCGTTTGGATGATATTATTTATTCGAGTTTAAGGATTGAATTAGGTACTCATGATATGCATGAAATCATCAATTTAAAAAGAGATTCTTTGATGCAAAAAGTGACGGTTGCGTCTGATATCTCAGCGCGCGATTTTGGTGTGCAAATCATTGATGTCCGTATTAAGCGTGCCGATTTACCCAAAGAAAATGAGATGGCCGTATTTGACAGAATGCGTGCTGAACGTAATCGTATGGCCAAGCAATTTCGTTCCGAAGGTGCCGAAGAGAATGTAAAAATCAAGGCAAAAACGGATCGTGATAGAGAAATTATTTTGGCGAAGGCCTATCGTGAAGCTCAGCTTATTCGTGGTGATGGCGAAGCTGAAGCGATTCGTATTTACGCCGAAGCGTTTTCAAAAGATTCAGAATTCTATGAATTTGTAAAGACCATGGAAACCTATGAAACGATTTTTGATGGAAAAACAAAAGTCATTCTAAGTCCAAAATCCGAACTGTTTAAATACCTGAAATCGAAATAGATTTACACATAAATGAACGAAAGAGGCTCCTGTTGGAGCCTCTTTTGGTAATGAGTGTTTCAAATTTACACCCGATTCGTTTTCTTTGTTGAAATGTAAGGTTATATTCTTTGAAATGGCGCGTTACTTGCAATTTATTTGGATTCAGAGAAAGAAGGAAAAGCTATGATGCTTTATTTAAAATTAACGTTGGTCACATTCATTTTAATCAGTTCGGCTCAAGGGAAAATCATTTCGTTTGATGCCACTCAAAATAGTATAGAGCTTGAATCTAGAACATCTCAAGAACTCGTTTTTAATACACATGTCAAAGACATATCGTTCGAAACCATCAAAACAAATAATGGTTCTTTCACAACAATCGAGATCCCGGGTTTTCATAAATCACATGTTATCGGTCAACCTTTACTGCCTACAATGAATCAATTACTTGATTTACCCATTGGTGGGCCTTATAGTTTGAACATTATTGAATCAGAATATGAGACGATTAACCTGCTTCGCGAAGGGTATGAATTTCCAATTGTTCCGACACAAGCTTCGATTTCCAAAAGTCAAAATCCATCAGATATAGCATTTGAACAAGACTTAACGCTTTACGAAACCGACGCATTTTATGCTATTGATATGATTGAGCTTATTGACAAAGGTCAGATGCGAGACATCCATTTAGGATTGCTAAAAATCAGTCCTATTCAATACAATCCTGTAACCCATGAAGTGCGAATTTATCATTCCATCCGATTTAGTATCGACCTCGAAAATGCCGATTGGAATGAGACATTTATGACGAAACAAAAAAACCGGAGCTCCGCATTTTCAGCCGTATCGAATCAAATTTTAGATACTTCGTGTGAAAATGTCTTGGAAGATTTAGTCGTTGCACCGATTAAAATGCTTATTGTGGCAAACACCATGTTTCAATCAACGCTACAACCGTTTATTGAGTGGAAACGCGTTCAGGGCTTTACAATTATCGAAGGTTATTTGGGTCAAGATGGCTTAGGAACCACGGCAAATGCCATCAAAACATATTTACATAATTTGTACAATGCCGGGACGGTGGATGATCCTTCTCCAAGTTACGTTTTGCTCATTGGTGACATCGCACAAATGCCAACTTTTGTAGGCACGACAGACTCTAATCACAAAACCGATTTGCCTTATGTAGATGTGACAGGCGATGAATTGCCCGAGATGTATCAGGGACGCATTCCTGTCACAACAACCACGATGCTGCAAAATGTTTTAGATAAAACAATGATGTATGAACGCTATGAAATGGCCGACCCTTCTTACCTTGGTGAAGTCGTGATGATTGCAGGCGTTGATGCTACATTTGGCCCAACGCACGGAAACGGCCAGATCAATTACGGAACGCAACAGTACTTTAATCCAGCGCATGACATACTTTCCCATACCTATTTGTATCCAGGTTCCGGGTCTAGTTCTTCAGCCATTGTGGGCAATGCATCCAACGGTGTTGGATATATTAATTATACTGCGCATGGAAGTCCTGACTCTTGGTCTGAGCCCTATTTTTCAATTTCAAATGTCAACAGCTTACAGAATTCGCAAAAGTATTTTACAGCCGTAGCGAATGCCTGTCTAACAGCAAAATTTGATGAAAATATTTGCGTCGGTGAAGCCTTTATTCGTGGTGAAGACAAAGGAGCCATCGGCTATATCGGCGGAACCAATAGCACATATTGGGATGAAGATTATTATTGGGGCGTTGGTTTTGGTCCTGTCATTGGCTCTGGTGCTACTTACGAGCAAACCTCGTGGGGAATGTATGATGGCATATTTCACGACCATGGCGAGCCGCAATCTGAATGGACGGTTTCTAATGCCGCAATGATTTACAGAGGTAACTTGGCCGTTACGGAGAGTGGCTCCAGTCGCGATTATTACTATTGGGAAATCTACGAACTTTTTGGCGACCCATCTTTGATGACATACATGGGCGTTCCTGCAGAATCCAACGTTTCGACTCCTGATGTCCTTATTCTTGGTGAAAGCGAAATATCCATTTCTGCAACACCTTACGCTTATATCGCGTTGAGTTATGATGGCGCTTTACTGGCTGTTGCTGAGGCAAATGCTTTCGGCACGGCCACATTAACATTTGACCCAAGTGGACTCGCGCCTGGTTCAATGGATATCGTTGTGACGAACCAATTTACACAACCTTACATGGGTCAAATTCAAATATTAGCACCCGATGGTCCCTACATCGTTTTTAACAATTACACGCTTTATGATGAATATGAATACGCAAACGGCCAAGCTGATTTCGGGGAAAGAATTCACCTAGCGCTTGAGTTTACAAATGTTGGTGTTGATACAGCATACAATGTGAGTTTTGCTATTAGTACAAATAATCCCTATTTAAATATTGTTAATAATATTGCAGGTGGGGTGGATATAGCACCCAATGAAATTTACATAAGTGAGTATTTGGATGTCGATATCGCTACAAATTCACCTGATGGACACATTGCTGGAATACAAATACTATCCGCATCAGGTCCCAATACTTGGGAAATGGAATGCGAAATTCCTCTTCATGCGCCTAGCCCCATACTGCTTAACACATTAGTGAATGATAATAATAATCATCGCTTAGATATTGGTGAATCAACCTCGATTCAATTGAATATACTGAATGACGGAACGTCGGACTTGCTTATTTTACCGGTGATTTCAATGTCCACAGAAAATCAATATATTACGCTAAGTTCTGCGGATATCGAAATAACTCCATTTCTTGCTGGTGAAACGATTCATCCAGAATTCGATATTTCTATTAGTTCGGAAACGCCTGTTGGTCAGGAAGTTATATTGGATTGGCAAATAATGGATGCCGCAATGGAGTACTTTATCGAAGGCTCATTCCTGATGATTGTTGGACTAATCGTCGAGGACTTTGAAAGTGGCAATTTTAATCAATTTGATTGGCAACACGATGGGTTTCAAATTTGGAATGTGCAAAGTGCAGATGTCTATGAAGGCGTTTTCGCGGCGCAATCGGGGAATATCAGCGATGATCAAAGCTCTGAAATGATTTTGGCTATTGATGTCAATGTCGCCGGCGATCTTTCATTTTTTTATAAAGTTTCATCTGAAAGTGGTACCCCATTTTATGATGGCTTAAAATTTTATATTGATGGAAATTTAGCGGATCAATGGCAAGGCGAAATCCCTTGGACACAAGTAAGTTTTCCTCTTGAAACAGGGTTTCATGAGTTAAGTTGGATTTACGAAAAAGACGGATCTGTGACACATGGAGAGGATTGTGCTTGGGTCGATTTTATAACGATTCCAGGTGGTCAAACGAATGGCGGCTATACTTTAGGGGATATCAATAACGATGGGAATATTGACATCTTAGACGTTGTTCGCCTTGTAAACATTATTTTAGGTACTGGAAATTCACCAACTCCCAATGAATTACTAGCCGCAGATTTTAATGTCAGTGGACAGGTCGATGTCGGTGACTTGGTGAGTATTGTCAATATGATTCTTGGCGGAAGTTTGGCGCGAGAATCCGATAATTCTAATATTGCATTGATATTAAAGAATCAAGAATTACGGCTGAAATCATCAGCCCCCATTGCCGCAATAGACATCAAGTATAAAGGCATTTTAAATACGGATATTCCACAATTTGAAAAAGCTCAAGCGGAAATGGCAGGTGAAAATCATGTGCTTTTATATACACGTGTGAATAATCCATTGATAGGTGATTTTTTATTAGGACATGTGGGTGCAGATTTTGAATTAATCGAAATTAACGTTGCAACGTCTAACGGACAGCTTATTGTACTTGATAAAGGGATGCAACCCACTGAATTTGCGTTAGCTCAGAACTATCCTAATCCGTTTAATCCTGTCACGACTATTCAAATTGAATTACCCATAAATAGTGATGTAAGTCTTGCTATTTATAACATCAAAGGCGAAGAAGTTATTCGACTTGTTGATGGCAATATGAACGCGGGATATCATAAGGTTCAATGGCATGCAACGAATAATTATGGACAAACAGTGCCAGGGGGAATCTATTTTTATCGAATGATTGCAGGCGAATTTCAATCCGTAAAACGAATGATTATTATAAAATAAACACATAGAATTTTTTAAACTATCTCAAAAAAGGAGACTAAAATGCCAAGTACATTAGATAATCTAAAAGAAGCGTTTGCAGGCGAGAGTCAAGCGAATCAAAAATATCGAGCGTTTGCCATAAAAGCGGAGAAAGAAGGGTTCCCTAATATTGCACAACTTTTTAAAACGACAGCAGAAGCCGAACGGATTCATGCCGTGGGGCATTTAAAGTCGATGGATGGAATAGGCTCTACACAAGAAAATTTGGAAGCGGCCATCCGAGGCGAAGTATTTGAATATACAGAAATGTATCCACCCATGTTGGAGCAAGCCGAAGCCGAAGGACACAGAGCACAAAAATATTTCTCGTATGCTGTCCAATCGGAGCAGGTACACGCACAACTTTATCGCCTAGCCTTAGACGCCATTGAAAAAGGAATCGATATTTCTGAATCAAATATTTACCTTTGTCCCGTTTGTGGACATATTGAAATAGGGACACCTCCAGAAAAATGTCCAATCTGTGGCGTAAAAGCAAAAACATATACACAGATTAATTAATCAGAGTCGTCTTTAAATCTAATGACCTATTTGGGAAAAGAATCCTAAATAGGTCATTTTTATTAAAATTGGTTTTAAATAAAAAAAGTCCCACTTACGTAAGACCTGCCAATGTTTGTTGGATGGCTTTAGCCCAACCTTTTCGAAGAGCGTTACGCTGCTTGAAATTCATGCTAGGTTTAAATGTATCTTTCACAGAAATATGTTTTTTTAAATCAGTACTATTCTGCCAAAAATTGACCGCGAGTCCTGCAAGATATGCAGCGCCCAATCCTGTTGTTTCAATATTTTTAGGACGAATAATTTCCTTCGATAGTATGTCCGCTTGAAATTGCATCAGAAAATTATTATTCGCTGCTCCGCCATCAACATTCAAAGATTTTATGGAGATGCCGGACTCGTCTTCCATGATTTCTATAACGTCCATGGATTGATATGCCATTGCTTCTAAGGCGGCTCGGATAATATGCTTATAATTCGTGCCTCGCGTCATCCCCGTTAAAAGTGCCCGGGCATTGGGTTCCCAATTGGGAGCGCCTAAACCCACAAATGCTGGAACGAGATAAACGCCATCCGTATTGTCAATACTCTGAGCAATCGACGCTGTTTCTTCAGCATTTGTAATGATCTTAAGCTCGTCGCGAAGCCATTGAATCGTTGCCCCGCCCATAAAAACAGAGCCTTCGAGGGCATAGCAACTTTCGCCTTTGTCGTTGACGGCAAGCGTTGTTAAAAGTCCATGTTTTGAATTGATGGCTTTATCGCCTGTATTCATCATGACAAAACAGCCCGTACCGTAGGTGTTTTTGATACTCCCTGGCGCAAAACAAGTCTGTCCAAAAAGTGCTGCTTGTTGATCACCAGCGATGCCAGCGATTGGAACATTCTTAAGAGAATCGATAGCGCACACTTCACCTATCATCCCCTGAGATGACACGACTTCCGGTAATAGAGATATTGGAATATCAAGAATATTACATAAGTGTTTATCCCACGTTTTTTCATGAATATTAAAGAGTAAGGTTCGTGATGCATTGGTAAAATCGGTTACATGTTGCTTCCCTTGAGTCAGATTCCAAATTACCCAGCTATCAATAGTACCAAATCGAATATCGTCAATAGGATGCGTGGGGATTTGGTCAAGAATCCAACGAATTTTTGTTGCGCTAAAATAGGGATCGAGAGGCAGTCCAGTTTTTGCTTTAAAAATTGCCGCGTGTCCTTTAAAATTTTGGCAGATCGATTCCGTACGGCGACATTGCCAAACAATTGCATTATAGAGAGGCTTTCCTGTTTTCGCTGACCAAAGCACCGTTGTTTCCCGCTGATTCGTTATGCCGATGCCTTTGACATCGAGATGATTATTAAGCATGATTTTCTCAAGTGTATCAAAAACCGTTTGCCAAATAACCAAAGGATCATGCTCGACCCAACCAGGTTTTGGATAAATCTGGGCAAATTCTTCATATGCTTTACGAAAGACAGAGCCATCATGTTTGATGGCTAAAATCGTCGTGCCAGTGGTGCCTTGATCAATACTAATAATTACGGGGGTTTTCGTCATAGCGACTCCTCGTCTAAAAGGATGCAATTAGATGATACAAATATTCGAAACTAAGATTCAAATAATTTTAAATTCGGCCAGAAATCCAATCCAAAATTTCATGCATAATGTCTTCTTTCTCATATTCATTTAGGATTTCATGAAAAAGGCCATCATATATTTTTAATGTTTTGTCTTCTGATGAAACGCCATCATGCAGCATTTTACTGCCTTGAACATCGGCCAATTTATCTTCACCACCGTGCATGATAAGAACTGGCTTTGTAATTTTAGCCATCCCAGCTTGAATGTCTTTTGTGGCTTGGATGACTTCTGCACCGGTTCGAGCGAGTGTCCCGCCGCGGTAGCAAAGAGGGTCTGTATCATAGGCTTTAACGACATTCTCATCTCGACATATCCCTTTTGAATCGAGTTTTATTGTTGGCAACCACGGCAAAATACTTGCAATGACAGCCGACATCTTTTGCAATAAAGGGGAAATATCGTCAGAAATTTTCACAGCGGGGCCCGTGAGAATAATTCCACGGGCATCGATATGATTTTTGATATCGTTAAGGGCTACTATTGCGCCACCCATGCTATGACCGAGAATAAAAATCGGCGTATCAGGGAAACGCGTTTTTGCTTCTTCGTAGAGCTCATTGACATCATCTAAATAAAGATCAAATGAGGAGACATACGCTTTTTTACCTTCGGATTTGCCATGTCCACGTAAGTCAAACGATGTGACGGCAATATTTTGAGCAGCGAAAAAATTACCCACATGAGCATAACGCCCAGAGTGTTCCGCAATCCCATGAATAATCATAAGGACTGCTTTAGGATTGTCACTTGGTAGCCACCATTGCTGAAAAAGTGTTAAATTATCTTGAGTTGATAAATGTCCCGTCTCATGTGTAACCGTGCTCATGCTCATGCTCATGCTCATGTGATTTCCCCTTTACAGATTACTTATTAAATGGATTTTCAATAATGAATCAAGGTATTAGTATATTTTTTTAAGAATCTTGTATGGTAACGGCTTCTTCCATAATGGTATCATAAAAATAGCCTGCACCGAAATCTTTATCCAAAGCAATGACGCCTTGAACAATAATGACCGATTCAAGCGCTATTGTCTCGTTCGTTGTGACCATTAAATCGAATTTGCCGTTTGATTCAGTGCCATCTTGTAAATGGACCCAGTTTCTACCCATAATTTGATTATTAACTTTGGTGACTTTACCGCGAATCGAAACTGTTTTGCCTGCATATTTTTTGGGGTTTGAAAAAAGTGTTTCAATTGTAATCCCGTCCTTATAAGCCTCAATAGCTGAGTCCGTAGAAGGAGAAACGGCAGCTTTATTGTGAACGACTTTCGTCGGGTTATTTTTGTTTTGAGCACCATCAACAAATAAGATACTTGGGAAAATTCGGTTGAGGGTTTTACTCTCAAAATTCCGCATCTCCATGCTTCGTGAAAAAAGGATTACATCGCCGACTTTAGTCTCTTGTTTTGCTACTGCAACCCAGAACGTCTTATTGTTTTCTTCAACATTTAAATAGGTATAAGCTTCTGTTTGAATGACTTCTTTTACTAAAACTTCGTGTTGAGGACGTTCTTGTTCGATCATTGGATGACCAGCAGGGTAAGGTTGCTTTTCAGCAACTTCTGTTTTTGAGTCACAAGACATAAAAAGTGTTAAAGTTGCCATGGATATAAGGGTGATAAATTGACGCATGTGTATTCCTTTCGAATAATTTTAGTTTCCATAAAGATAGCTTGAAATCGAGTAGATAGAAGAAAAAACCAAATTTTTTTAGATGCGACTTTTATCAATTTTATAGGTTTTATTCAAGAATTTACCTTTTGACAGAGAGGACACCACCGAATACTTTGAACGAATGAAATTTGTAGAGAGTAGGATTATGATGTTGAAAAATGAAATTTATCGAATCAGTATTTTTGCATTCCTTGTAGTGGGTTTGCACGCTCAATCGTTGAATATGGACGTGTCAAATTTATTTATGGGTCCTGGTTATTGTGCAATTTGCCACACACCGGGATCTCCCAATACGTCTGCTTTGACGTATAACGGAGTTGATATTTCGATGCCGACACATTGGCGATCTACCATGATGGCGAATTCAGCGAAAGATCCACTATGGCAAGCCAAAGTCTCTGCAGAAGTGGCGGAGAATCCAAATCTGACAGCAGTGATTGAAGATAAATGTACGACATGTCATGCTCCTATGGGAAGAACGGAAGCGCATTACAATGGCAGTTTTACCTATACGATGGCTCAGATGAATGCCGATCCTTTGGCTATGGATGGCGTGAGTTGTACCGTATGCCATCAAATTCAAGCTGATAATCTCGGTACCGATGCCTCCTATTCGGGTCATTATGAAATCAATAATTCCCATGTAATCTTCGGTCCTTACACAAACTTAAACGCTCAAAATATGTTCGATATGACGGGTTATACTGCAAGCTATGGCCCTCAAATGGAGACATCCGAATTATGTGCAACCTGCCACACATTGTTTACGCCATATGTCGATAGCACTGGCACAATTATGGGCGAAGCACCCGAACAAACCGACTATCTTGAGTGGCTTAATTCGGATTACCCCGCTCAAAATATAGAATGTCAAACCTGCCATATGCCCGTATTGGGTGCAAGCATCGTTATTGCAAATCAACCCATGTTTTTACAGGCGAGATCACCGTTTTTTCAACACTTTTTTGTCGGTGGAAATAGCTACATGTTGGGCATGCTAAAAGAATATCGAACCGCTCTAGGCGTGACGGCTTCGCTATCTAATTTTAATGCTACTTTAGCGAGAACAGCTGATATGCTCACGAATTCCACTGCCAATATCGACGGAATTGTTAATTGGACAGAAAACGGGAAACTCGATTTTACAATCGGTATCGAAAACTTAACAGGTCATAAATTCCCAACGGCGTATCCAAGTCGTCGTGCTTGGCTTGAAGTAATTGTAGAAAATAGTGTCGGTGATACGGTTTTTCATTCAGGAGAATGGACATCACCCAACGGCGTTATTATTGAAAGAGATACCTTATTTGAGCCTCATTATGATCTTATCACGGAGGAAAAACAAGTCCAGATCTATCAATCGGTTCCAAAGGATATGTATGGCGACCCTACTTGGACTCTTTTGAGAATTGCGGGTTATATCAAAGATAATCGCATCCCGCCAAAAGGCTTTCGCCAAGATGGCTCTCACTATGATTCTACTCGCATTGAAGGAAATGCTTTGAGCGATATGAATTTTAATCAGTCGAATTTCATTGAAGGTACAGGGATTGATTCGGTTAAGTATTTGATTGATAGCTTAAATATTTTCGAAGATCATACGGTAAAAACAACATTGTGGTTTCAGTCGATTTCGCCGAATTACATCGCTGATTTAAATCGTTACGATACACCTCAAGTCAACCAATTTTTGGAATACTATGAAACATTGCCGAATCTACCAGTTTTAATCAAACAAATTGAAATTGATGTACCAGGTGTCGTATCAGCAGAGAATTATACCAAACCACAGCGATTTAAAGTTGAATCGGCTTATCCAAATCCATTTAATCCCATTGTTAATGTTGAAATCACAGTTGACGTAACAAAGAATTTAGTAGTGAATATATTTGATGCTCGAGGCAACTGGGTGACGGATTTGTATGAAGGTTATCCTTCGACATCATTCTTGACTCTTACTTGGAATGGAACAAATTATAGCAGTGGCCTTTATTTCATACGAATAGAAAATGGTAATCAGAATGACATGCTAAAAGTGACATTATTAAAATGATTCTGGACGTTTCCTCCATATTAAAAAAATATGTTTTTAGGGGGTTTAACAGCGAATCAAAAGAATCGAACTAATTATGAATAAGTTTAGCAAGGTAGGAAAAAACGGATTATTTGTGGGTTATTAGGCATGAAACTTGCCCTAAATGAGTACTATGACACAAAATAAATCTTTAACAAAAACAATATTTGTTTTGAGTAACACTTTTTTCAATATCCTTAAAAAAAGTAAGATGTTAACTATTAAATCGTTTCGATATTTTGATGAATTATTTTTAATCAAATGTGATGCACTTCGCTATAATAACATGGCTTTTTCCCATGAATATTTAAAGCCTTCTCTCGTAAAAATTTGAATTCAGGATACAAATTGTTCAAACCTATTATTCGTTATTCATTATATTTTAGTACATTAATCTTTCTTGCAAGTCCTCATTTATTGGCTGGGAATGATGGCTATAGTGAGAATCTGTCATTGCATAATTATGCCACGAATGTTGAAATACAATATTCAGATCCTGCTGCTGTCGCTGATGAAAAGCCATCATTTATAACAAAGATTAAACGACTTTTGGGGATTGGTAGAAAAAAATCATCCGAGGAACAACAAATAGTACCGATTGATTCTTTACGCCAAATAGATGACACAAACTCGACGAATATTCCGAATATTAACAATACACAGATAGTTAATGAATCCGAAAATCCATTTACAAAAATGCTATTTGTTCATAAACCCTATGAAAAAAAAGAATGTTATGAATGTCATGAATTGGATTTAAAAAAAGAGATAACTTCTGGAATCAGTCCGCTTTGTTACAAATGCCATCAAGAGTACAAATCTTTGTCGGGTTTCGTCCATGGTCCCGTTTCAGTGGGCGCGTGCCAAGCTTGTCATAATCCTCATTCAAGTAAAAATGAGCACCTGCTTACACTCCCTGGGAATGAGACATGTAAGTTTTGTCATGACATGGCAAATAGTACGCAAAAAGTTGTACATTTTAAGGCCGGCGAGGCATTGTGTATTTCGTGTCATGATGCACATAACGCAGCAAATGTTCATTTCCTTATCACGAAAGCAGATTCATTGTGATGACTCATTACCAGGTTACTAGCATGGAAGCAAAACTCGCTTTTTTTAGCAACGGCAGTTTAAATGACGATAAGCACAACGATACATCTATTGTTAGACACAGTCTTTTTATAAAAACTAATTTTTTAGAATTTCATCATCCATTTTATCTATCAGAGGAAAATTAAACATGAGAATAGCGAAATATATTGGGATAATTCTAGTTTTAAGTGCTCAACCCATATTTTCACAGTGCATTGAAAGTAATTGCCACGCTAACATGCTTGAGAAAAAGTATATTCATAATCCGATTCAAAAACAAGACTGTTTGTCTTGTCACGTTGAAAATGCAAAGAAGCATCCCGAACGAAAAGGGAATGAGTACGGACTTAAGAAAAATAATGGCGGCGAAATGTGTTTGGCATGTCATAAAACGGACATTAAATCCATCGGTTTACATACACCTGTAAAAAAAGGCGAATGTTTAGCATGTCATGATCCTCATGGTAGCAAGGTTGTTTCAATGCTTTCCAATCCAACGCCTGCTGTTTTATGTGCAAATTGCCACAAAGACAAAATTGGGAAAAAAGATTTTGTCCATGGACCTGTTGCCGTCGGCGCCTGTAATGTTTGCCATGCAAGTCATGGCGACGAAGCGAAACTTTTGCTAACTTCTTTAAATATTAATGCAAAATGCTTTACCTGTCATGAAATCAAAAAGACAGAAATTGAAAGTGTTGCATTTCAGCATAAACCAGTCGTTGAAAAATGTACAAATTGTCATAACCCTCATGAATCCAATCAAAATTTCATGCTAAAATCAGCCACTCCTGGACTATGCCTTGATTGCCATAAAGAGATGAAACCTGCCATGGCTGATGCTAAAAATGTTCACTCAGCATTGGTCACGGATCGCTCCTGTATGAATTGCCATAATCCCCATGGATCACAATTTAAGGCCGTCCTGAAGAATGACTCTTATTCTCTTTGTATGGATTGTCATGACAAACCAATGCAAATTGGGACTCAGATTTTACCAAATATGAAACGTTTCATCGAAGATAGCAAATTTGTACATGGTCCCATTCGTGAAAAAAATTGTTCGGGATGTCATAATCCCCACTTTAGTAAAAATGGTAGCTTATTAAAATTTCAATATGCCAAATCGTTCTATGCACCGTTTGAACAGAAAAATTATGATTTATGTTTTCAATGCCATTCACCCGAAAATGTCCTTGATGCCTTTTCAACAGAATTAACTAATTTTCGTAATGGTGATGTGAATTTGCACTATTTACATGTCAATCAGGAAAAAGGTCGCACGTGTCGCGCTTGCCATCAAACGCATGCATCCAATAATCCAAGCCATATTCGCGATTTCGTACCGTTTGGTGGATGGGACTTGCCTTTAAACTATACAAAAACGAAGACAGGAGGCTCTTGCGCTCCCGGTTGTCATAAACCTAAGACATATAAGCGCTAATAGCCAAAAGTTGGTGACGTAAAATGATTCATTATCACCGTAGCTTTATAATTATTGGGATATTTTTATTGAGTTTATTTTTTCCCACACCAAGTAAAGCGCAAGACGATACAGAAGCGGGTCGGAAGTTACATCTTCATGAACAGTTGACGGATGAAATGATGTCTTATTTAATAAATATCCAAAACCTTCAGGAAAACTCAAAGCATGTTGGATTAATTCTTTTTACGCGAGAAAATCAAGAGTATAGTATTCAGATGCGTCAGGAGTTGGCAAAAGTTCTCGAAAAAGATGAACTCAATATTTTAACAGTATGGGAATTTACCATTATTGAAGAGGAAAATGAAAAAGTTGACCAAGCGCAAAAAATTAGCGACGCAAACTGGACGAAGGTGATTGAAGACTCAAAAGCTATCTTCAGTTTATTTGGTATAAAGGTATTCCCAACGCTTTTTGTTATTAACCCATCATTTTCCATTGAAGAATACCATGCTGGTTTTTCAATGACGACTATCAACGCGATTCATGCGCTCATTCATGACAAAAAGATGGCAAATGGGTCCCAAGAAGGCATCCACAATAGCCCTGAAGAGAAGAAACATAATCGTCATGAACGTTTCGCTTTTAAGCTGTATGAGCTTGGCAATTATGATGCTTCTCTTCAACAATTAGATAATTTATCAGCGCTTTCACCTAGAGCAGAATTGCTGCGCGTTTTTGTTCAGATTCAGTTAATGCAATATGCCGAGGCTGAAAAAAGTTTGAACGTGTTAAAGGCAGAACTCTATACAGAAGATGAACTCCTTTATGCTGAAGCATTGATTATGTATTTTAATAAAAATTATGCATCCGCCCTTGAAAAAATTCAAAAAATGGAAATAAGTGACGATGATTATCAAACAATTTATTTGGAGAGTCTATTGTTCGGTAAAATGGACAACTCTTCAGAATCAAAAAAGAAGTACAAAGCAGCAAAGAAAATTATAGGTCGAGAACCTTTAATTGAGGAATTGCTCATATTTGAAAACTAATCAATGAAAAGATTCATCTTGAGTCGAAAATATTTTTTATAGGGATGCATCAACACAATATTTTAGGAGCCTTACGGTATGAAATTATCGATTCAAAATAAAAAACTACGTTATTGGGTGCTTGGATTTACTGGTATTATTGCAGCGGGAATTGTGCTGTTTGGTATGGTAGAAGTTACCTCAACACCGACATTCTGTTCGAGCTGTCACTATATGCAACCGTATATTGATGCATGGCAAACGTCTTCACATAAAGATGTCACCTGCATAAAATGCCATTTCCCACCAGGGATCATGTCTAAAATCGAAGGTAAGTTTACGGCTATTGCCATGGTTGCAAACTACGCGACAGGCGTCTATAAAAGAGGGAAGCCTCATGCCGATATACCTGATGCAAGTTGTTTAAGAAGTGGCTGCCATAGTAAAGAACTGTTACGCGATTCCTTAAGCTTTAAAGGTAGAATTAATTTTGGGCACTCAGCACATTTAACAGGCTTACGTAATGGAAAGCAACTTCGATGTACAAGTTGTCACTCTCAAATTGTTCAAGGTGAGCATATTGTCGTCACAGAATCGACGTGTTTTCTGTGTCACTTTAAGGAGCCTGTTGATATCCCCAAATTAAATAATTGTTCGACGTGCCATAGGGCTCCTGTTACCAGCGTGGAAACGCCGGATGTGGAATATGACCACACTTCGATACTTGAGCGCAATATTAAATGCGAAAGCTGCCACGGTGATATGCATAATGGAACTGGCGCAGCACCTATCGAACGTTGCAGCACGTGTCACGCTGATACGAAAGTGAATGAAGTTTTTAACAGGCCAGACAGTCTTCATCAATTACACATTACACAACATAAAATAGAATGTCTGGCTTGCCACATGCCCATTCAACATAAATCGGTTGCGCGGAGTGAACATATCGTACCTCAATGCGAGTCTTGTCATCAGAATACACATGTTGCCCAACTTGATTTATTTACCGGAAAAGGTGCAATTGGTTTTGAAGCGCACCCAAACCCAATGTTTGAAAGCGGTTTGAATTGTCAAGCCTGTCATGTTTATCATAGTGAATTAAATGGAATTGGCGATTTTGGTGTAAATAATACTGCTAATTATAACTCTTGCGAGGTTTGCCATGGCGAAGGATACAATAGAATTTTAAATCAGTGGCAAAAACAAATGGCTGTCAAAATGGACGCCATTGAAAAATCGATCCGAATTATCGAAACTCATATCGATAAACCTGGTTTATCAGAGAAACAGAAAAGTTCAATCGCAGAGAAAATGTCCCAAGCTAAGCATAATTTTGGGATGGTAAAATCTGGGAATGTGATTCATAATATTAGTTTTTCTGACAAATTGTTATTCTCGACTCACGAAGATTTAAAAACAGTCGCAGGTTACTTAGGTGTTTCGAAGGATATTCAGGATTTCAATGTTCTGCATAATGATATGATTCCATCCGATTGTAATAATTGTCATTATGGAATTGAAGATGTAGAAACAAGTGTATTTAATCTTTCATTTAAACACAAGCAACATGTTGTCGAAGCGAAGATGAAATGTGCCGAGTGCCACTCGAATAGAGCCAAACACGGTGAAATGGTGATGAATAAAAACGAGTGTTTGTCTTGTCATCACGAAGATAAAAAGAAAAAATGCGAAACGTGTCATACAACGCAAAACGAACTTCGCAGTGGAACAATTGACTTAGGAACTGATTTATCTGCGGATTATATGCATGGGAATAAAATTACATGTCGTAAGTGTCATGAGACAGAGAATGGTACGATTCAGAGGACAAATCGTCTAGCGTGTGTAAAGTGTCATAGTGCTGTTTACCCTCAATTTATTGAAGAGTGGAAAATAGACACGAAACGTGACATTAAGCGATTAAATGATATTATTGCTGAAAAGTCGAAAATGACGATGCGAGCCAGCCAAGAGAAGGAATTGAATACGATTCGATCAGGTCTAGAAAAGCTAGAAAAAGAAGGCAGCTTTAGTGTGCATAATCCAAAATTGGTTCGCGTGGCGTTAGAATATTATAATAATAGATTGAATTATTTGCGAAATTAATAATTAGTTCAATCAACTTTTTAGTTGAAGGATGTTGATGTCTTTATTCGCGACATTAACATCCTTTTTTATGGTTTAAAATTGTGTGTGCTCGTCGTATTATAAAATTTTAACATACCCTTTAAAAAGAGAAAATAAATAATAGAAAAAAAATAAAATAAACGCTAAAAATGATACGATATTCTTAAAAGAAAATTAAAATGAAGGGATGTTCATTTTAAAACTATGAGCATATAGAATGAGAGATAGTTTAAAATAAGAAGATTAAAAAAGAACAAGGCTAGTATATAAAATGAGTGAAAAACTAGAGAAACTTGCCTTTGCCAACCATGGCAAAAGATTAAAGCAAAGTGGATTTAATAATATTACCATTATTGGTGGTGGAATTATGGGCAGAGGTTTGACCCAATTAATCGCGGGAAAAGGATTAGAGGTCATTTTTATTGAACATACTGAGGAATTAGCCCTTTTAGCGAAAGAGAAGCTCTCCCATGAAATGGATTTAGAAATTCAACGATGGGGACTTACCGAAAGTGAGAAGCGTGGAATCCTCGCTCGGGTCAATTTTACATCTAACATAGAGGAGGTTGAAAAAGCTGATTTGGTGATTGAAGCGATTCCTGAATCCTTAGAAAAAAAACAGTCGCTTTTTAAAAAATTAGATGAAATATGCCATGAAAGTACGGTCTTTTGTACAAACACTTCAAGTTTAAGTATCACCGAAATTGCGAATGTTACCCGTGCAAATCGACAAGAAAGAATTCTTGGTTTGCATTTTCTTCAACCCGTTGTTAGCAAACCTATTGTTGAAATTATTCGCGCACTTAAGACCTCCGATAAAACCTTTGAAGATGTTCAAAAATTTACAAGTAAACTAAGTAAAACAGCCGTAGAAGTTTACGAATATCCAGGTTACATCACGACACGCGTCATTCTTCCTATGCTCAATGAAGCCATGTATACTTTGATGGAAGGGATCGCGACTGCCGATGGCATTGACACCGCGATGAAGTTAGGATTCAACATGGGACACGGTCCTTTAACACTTGCGGATGAGATTGGCCTCGATGAAGTATTATTTTGGATGGAGTCTCTTTTTAAAGAATTGGGTGATTTAAAATATCGACCTTGCCCAATTTTAAAGAAGAAAGTTCGCGCGGGTCATCTTGGGAAAAAAGTAGGTATCGGTTTTTTCAAATATAACGATAATGGAAGCAAAATATGAAAATATTGGTTTTAAACTCTGGTAGTTCATCAATCAAATATCAACTATTTGATACGGAAACCTTCAAACCTATTGCGAGAGGATTAGCTGAAAGAATTGGCTTAAGAGGGGCTAAAATTAGCCAAACAAATGCTACGAATCATAAAATAACATTGTCGGGTGAAATCCTCGATCATCAGCAAGCGATTGAATACATAATTGCCTTCTTAACCGATGAGGAAAAAGGTGTTATAGACTCGGTTGATGAGGTGGATGCCATAGGGCATCGTGTCGTGCATGGCGGCGAGAAATTTACACAGTCAACACTCATTGAAAATGATATTATCCACGATTTGCATGGTTGCGTAGATTTAGCGCCTTTGCATAATCCTCATAATATTAAGGGTATTGAAGCCTGTGAATTGTTGATGCCTGGAAGACCCAATGTGGCCGTTTTCGATACAGCCTTTCATTTAACCATGCCTTCAAAAGCCTATATCTATGGTTTGCCTTATATCCTATATAAGCGTCACGGAATTAGACGATTTGGTTTTCATGGAACGTCTCATTATTATGTAAGTCGCAAAGCCCGAGATATTTTGAATCTTGATTTATTAAATTCAAACATAGTCACATGTCACTTGGGAAATGGTGCAAGTGTTACGGCTGTAAAAAATGGTCAATCAATCGATACATCTATGGGATTTACACCAACTGAAGGTCTCATTATGGGTACACGATCGGGTGATGTAGACTCAGCAGCACTTTTACATATTATGCGTAGAGAAGATTTAAATAATAGAGAAGCAACAACTTTACTCAATAAACATTCTGGCTTAATAGGTATCTCGGGCGTTTCTTCGGATATGAGAGAATTGGAAGATGAAGCAAAGGATGGAAATAAACGTGCAAAATTGGCTATCGATGTTTTTACGTATCGACTTAAAAAATATATAGCCGCTTATGCGGGCGCTCTTGGGGGGATTGATGTCCTCGTGTTTACAGGAGGAATTGGAGAAAACTCGGCATTGGTTCGAAAACTAGCGACTGAAGGACTCGAATTCATGGGCTTAGTTTTAGATGATGACAAAAATAACCAACTTGAAGATGAAGGAATTATTAGTCATATCGATTCGAAATCCAAAATATTGGTTATACCTACTAATGAGGAACTCGTGATAGCTTTAGATACAGAAAGAGTACTTTCAGGGAATTTAAAATAAGTTTGCACTGGTACCAAGTGAAGTCATGGAACAAAATAACGGTCCCTTATTCCAAGTAATGACGAACTCATGCACACATAGTATCGATACACTTTTGAGCTGCTGGCTTAATTTTGCGGTTGAAAAGAAGGTTAAGACAGACTCGACTTTAGTTAATGTTCACATTACACTTACGACTCAAATTTCAGCATCTAGGCATTTGTTTAAATCCTAAATCGAAAAAAAAAGAAAGTACTTCCCAAAATAAAAAAATCAAGACAGTGTGGCATGCTCGTAAGGGATATCCAAAGCAAATAATCAAATTTATGAAGCGTAGAGCATATGACTGAAAATGAACTAATGAATTTAATTGATGAGGGAGCGTCTTTTTTAGGAGACGGCAATTATCGCAAGGCCTCGGAATTATTTAATAAAATTTTGGTATCGGGTGATCTCTCTGGAATTGGGCACTACGGATTGGGGTTAATCGCATTTCAGCAAAATGAAATGAATCGTGCAAAATCGTCGTTTTTACACGCCATCAAAGATAATCCTGAATCGACGGAATCGCTGAATATGTTGGGTGTTATTCTGAACCTTGACGGGCAATACAGCGAAGCTGTGCCTTATTTTCAAAAAGCAATAGATTTGCAGGATGATTATATCGAAGCAAAACGAAACTTAGCCGAAACGTATCTCAGTTTGAATGAATTTGAAAAAGCAGTTACGATGTGGTCACAATTATTGGATTCGAATGCAGAAAATATCGATGTTATTTTACGTTTTGCTGACTTTTATTTTGAGAATCAAGATTTTGAAAAATGCACCGTATATCTCAGGAGAGCTCAAAAAATTGACCCCGATATTGAAGAAGTTCAAGAACTATTACATCGAGTTGAAGTATTGCAGGGGAAAAAGCAAGATGCTGAATAGAATTCATATATTTTTAATACTGAAATATTCTTAAATAAAGGCACCCAAATATTTCGAAAAGCTTGGTAGACGTATTTCTTAATTCCAAATCACTTTTGATTGAGTAATAATTGTGACATATATAATCTTGTATTAAGACGAAGCTCCAATATTTTAGTGAAAATGATTGGGGAAAGAATATCAATGAATTCTATCTATACAAAAAAAAAGTCGAGCAAATATTAACCATTCTGATACAATTATTTAATAATGATAGTTTAAAACAAACAATGAAAAGGAAGACATAAACATGAAATCGCTGCTGATTACTTTTTTTGTATTGACACTTTTTACTTTTGCAGATGGCCCCTTTAAAAATCTGCATGTACTAGAGATTGATAATAAAGATGATATGAAAAGTTTTATGAAATCGATAAGTCGAGATTTGGGCGTTAAATGTATTTATTGTCATGATATAGATGACAAATCCATTGATACAAAAAAGAAAAAAATTGCTCGACATATGATGAAAATGATCAAAGAGCAAAACGAAACCTACTTTTCATGGAAAAATGCACCTCAAATTACATGTTGGACATGTCATAGAGGAGCCACGGAAGTTGAAACAATTCGACCTAAAAAATAACTGATAAAAAGGGATTTATTCATTATTTAAGAAGCCTCATTTGATATAAATAAAGCCTTCTAAATATGTAAATATCGCCTAAACTTGTGCGATGCTGCAGAACAAAATTATCAAATGAAAGTCGCTAATTATGTTGAATTCAATTAGATCTATTTTTACAAATTCGGGTCGTAACTATTTTAAATCTATCATTGAAAAAATTGCAACTGAAAACGGGCGTGCAGTTGGTTCACCAGGTCACAGAAAAGCACGCGAATTTATACTTGAATTTTTTGAGCAATCAGGTATTGAACCATTTTCTACAACATTTGAACTTCCTTTTGAAGTTGAAAACGAAGGATTTACAAATCTTGTCGGTCTTGTTAAAGGGAAGGACTCAAGTTTACCCGCAATACTCGTCGGTGCGCACTATGATACCTGTGGAAATCAACCGGGAGCCGATGACAATGGTGCAGCTGTAAGTATTCTGATGTGGCTCGTTTCTCGTTTAAAACAAACTGAATTATTACACGATGTCATCATAGCTTTTTTTGATTCGGAAGAACCACCCTATTTTTTAGGCCCGAAAATGGGTTCAAAATATTTTCATCGATATCAACTCAATAGAGATATTCATTCCGTTTTAGTGTGGGATTTAGTCGGGCATGATGTTCCTACCAGAGGATTGGAAGACATTCTGTTTGTTATAGGGAGTGAAAGCCATCCTAAATGGCCCGAGATGGTGTCCAAAACCGTTTTACCTCGTGGTTTACGAATGATGCCAAGTCGTAATAAGTATATTGGCGATAAGAGCGATTATCACTCTTTTCGAGAAGATGGATTACCCTATTTGTTTTTGACGTGTGGACGATGGGAACATTATCATGAAAGAAGCGATACACCCGATAAATTAAATTATAACAAAATCGAACGTGTCGCGAAATATTCCCTCGAACTAATTATTGGAATGAATGCGGTCGATTTCCAGACAAAACCATTGAAAAGTTTGGATGAATTTGAAATTGAGCACACGATGGATATTGTAAAGTCATTACCTGGATATGAAGCCCTGAGAATTCATAGCGCAAAAGAACTCGAACGTTTTACCCACCAATTTTTAAAACAGCACCAATTGTAAATTAGTTTTTTAAAACAGGTTGCTAAATTCTAAAATAACGTCAAAAATAATGCGGCTGAATAATCAATCTTTGGGAGTGTCAAAATAACTGGGTCTCTGTTTAAGACTTCCAAAGGTATTT
>ERZ889078.83-NODE-83-length-76811-cov-9.800367_pt1 | contig 76811 bp, 56 predicted proteins | sample MGYA00521266_ERZ889078 | MGnify/ENA primary metagenome ERZ889078 (study PRJEB32303, sample SAMEA104408618) | aquatic metagenome | biome: Brackish water; feature: Pelagic; material: water | place: Baltic Sea | collected 2014-06-16T06:34:00 | depth 76,534 m ... | reverse complement strand
ATCGCCTTCACGTGGTGTAAGAGTGGTCAAAGAGCGCTCAATCTCCGTGCGCAATGAATCGACCATGAGGTCATCATCAGGATTCGGTGAATCGTGCGAGTTCAAGACATCATAAAGGTTGCTGTCTTCACCTTCTACTAGAGGTGCATCCATCGATACGTGGCGTCCGCTGTTACGCATAGACTCCTTCACATCCATTTCACTCATTTCTAGCTTGGTGGCAATCTCTTCAGCACTTGGCGGACGCTCGTGCGCTTGCTCCAACGCGGCATAAGCCTTGTTGATTTTGTTGATTGAACCAATTTTATTCAGCGGCAGGCGAACAATACGTGATTGTTCTGCCAATGCTTGTAAAATGCTTTGGCGAATCCACCAAACGGCATAAGAGATGAACTTAAATCCACGTGTCTCGTCAAAGCGCTGCGCTGCTTTGATCAAGCCTAGGTTGCCTTCATTGATCAAATCAGGAAGAGTTAAACCTTGGTTCTGATATTGCTTTGCCACCGAGACAACAAAGCGCAAATTGGCCTTAGTGAGCTTCTCCAGAGCACGTTGGTCACCCGCCTTGATTTTCTGGGCGAGTTCCACTTCTTCTTGCGCCGTGATCAATTCTACTTTGCCGATCTCTTGGAGGTATTTATCCAGGGAGGCCGTCTCGCGGTTGGTGACCTGCTTCGTAATCTTTAATTGACGCATCGGATGATTTCGTACTTGGGTTAAACAAACAAATTACGCGATTTTTTCAAATCACTTATTCCTCATTGCGGGGACCGCGTTCACGGCGCTCGCCGCGTTCGGGGCGTGGTCCGCGGTCGCCGTGATCATGACGTGGTCCGCGGTCTTCGCGTGGAGCGCGCTCTACATAGCCTTCGGGCTTTTCAAGAAGCACTTTGCGTGACAAACGCAACTTGCCCTTGTCGTCGATGCTCAAAAGCTTGACTTCCACTTTGTCGCCTTCTTTGTAGAGAGCAGAGGGGTCTTCAACACGCTTCCAATCCATTTCAGACACGTGCAATAAACCTTCTGTTCCACGACCAATCTCTACAAATACGCCAAAGGTTTGTACCCCTTTCACTACGCCTTTGTACACTGTGTCGACTAATGGAACAAAACAAATTTCATTGATGCGCTGCTGTGCCAAGGCAATACCTTCTGCATTGGTACCACTGATTTCGACGCGGCCAATGTTGCCCACTTCTTCAATCGTGATGGTGGTACCCGTTTCGGCTTGCATTCCCTGAATGATTTTTCCACCAGGTCCGATGATGCCCCCAATAAAGCTCTTCGGAACCTCCAAAACGACCATGCGCGGGGCATGGGGCTTCAATTCGGCGCGTGATGCAGGAACTGCCGAGGTCATGACATTCAAGATGTGGGCGCGACCTGCATTGGCTTGGTTCAAGGCATTCTTCAGAATTTCAAAGCTTAAGCCTTTGATTTTGATGTCCATTTGGCATGCGGTGATGCCTTTTTCGGTGCCGGTGACCTTGAAGTCCATATCACCTAAGTGGTCTTCATCTCCGAGGATATCACTAAGAACGGCGTATTTACCGCTTTCAGGATCTGTGATAAGCCCCATAGCGATACCACTCACTGGACGCTCAATTTGAATACCCGCATCCATCAAGGCCAAGGTTCCGGCGCATACCGTTGCCATGGAAGAGGATCCATTGGATTCAAGGATATCGGATACAATCCGAATCGTATAACCGCTTCCTTGTGGGACCATGTTCTTCAAAGCACGCTGTGCCAAGTTACCATGACCTACTTCACGACGGCTGGTGCCACGCATCATACGTGCCTCTCCAGTCGAGAAAGGAGGGAAATTGTAATGCAGGTAAAACTTCTCATCGCCAGTCATGGTAGCCGCATCAATACGGTTTGAATCCAAGGCAGTACCCAAGGTAACCGTGGTGAAGGATTGCGTTTCACCACGTGTAAACAAGGCACAACCGTGGGGTCCAGGAAGAACATCCGTCTCTACCCAGATAGGGCGAATCTCGTCCGTCTTACGGCCATCTAAACGGATACCGTTATCCAAAATTTGATTGCGCATGGCTTTGTATTCCACATCGTGGAAATACACCTTGGCCAAATCCAAAGAAGACGCTTTCTGTTCGTCTGATAGGGTTTCAACGTAGGCTTCAAAGACCGCTTTAAATTGCGCAGAACGCTCAGCTTTATTGGGTAAACCTAAGCCTGCAACTTTATAGGCACCTTCGTAGGTGGCAGCTTCCACGTGCTTGCGTAAATCTTCGTCGTGTGTCTCGTGGCTGTATTCGCGCTTGGGCATAGCTGAAGGCACCATGGCAGCAAGGGCCGATTGTAATGCAACTTGCTCCTTAATGGCGTTGTGGCCAATTTGAATGGCCTCCAACATCTCATCTTCAGAAACTTCTTTCATTTCGCCTTCGACCATCACCACGCTGTCCGCTGTAGCGCCTACCATGATCTCCATGTCGGCTACTTCAAGTTGAGCGTACGAGGGATTGATCACAAATTCTCCGTTGACACGTGCTATGTTCACTTCAGACATCGGACCGTTAAAGGGGATGTTACTGATAGAAATAGCCGCAGATGCAGCTAGACCAGCCAAAGATTCGGGTGCCGTAGCAGGATCGAATGAAAGCATGGTGATGATGACCTGGATTTCTGCGTGGAAATCATCTGGGAACAGGGGGCGCAAAACGCGGTCTACCAAACGGCAAACCAATACTTCGCGGTCGCTTGGACGACCTTCACGCTTCAAGAAGCCACCGGGAACACGGCCAGCTCCGGCAAATTTTTCTTTGTACTCTACAGAAAGGGGTAGGAAGTCAACGCCTGGGCGTGCATCCTTATTTGCTACTACAGTTGCCAAAAGGGCAGTTCCACCGCATGTGAGTAAGACAGCACCATCTGCTTGGCGGGCCATACGGCCTGTTTCAAGGGTAATGACACGGCCATCAGGCAGCGTGAGTGATTGAGAGATAGGGGTGGGTGCTTTCATGTTTTTTAATTTCGATGTTGATTTCTTCAGGCCGCTTCTTCCAACGCGAAAAGGCAATCCGTGAAGAATTGCCTTTTCTAATTGATTCCACTATAGGGACTGCACGCTTATTTGCGAAGTCCTAATTTTTCAATGATCGCGCGGTAACGCTGGATCTCGGTTTTTTGTAGGTAGTTCAAAAGACTCCGACGTTTACCGACCAAAAGGATCAATGAACGCTCTGTGTTGTGGTCTTTACGATTCTTTTTAAGGTGCCCAGTCAAATGGCTGATGCGATAGGTGAAGAGGGCAATTTGCCCCTCGGAGGTGCCCGTGTCTTCGGGCCCTTTTCCGTGCTGCGCAAAAATTTCGCGCTTCTTGTCTGAGTTTAGATACATGCCTAGATCACTTAGATGTTTGTGCTGTATGCCCGACTTTCGGGTCTGCAAAAGTACAATAAATTCATTTGGCGTGGACCTCCTGTGGGAGATTTCCTACCAAACTCAGCCATTGGGCCATTTTGTTTTTGACTTCTTTCCGCTCCACAATGAAATCAAGGAACCCATGTTCCTTCACAAATTCACTTGTTTGGAATCCATCGGGTAAATCTTTTCCTATGGTTTCTTTCACCACACGCGGACCGGCAAAACCAATTAGAGCACCGGGTTCGGCTATGTTGATGTCACCCAGCATGGCATAAGAAGCTGTAACACCGCCCGTTGTGGGATCCGTAAGTAAACTGATGTAGGGAATTTTGGCGTCATCCAATAAAGCCAATTTCGCCGAAGTTTTGGCCATTTGCATCAAGGAAAAAGCGGCTTCCATCATCCGTGCTCCACCAGATTTGCTGATCATAATAAAGGGAACCTTATGCTGTAAGCTATAGTCAATGGTGCGGGCAATTTTTTCTCCGACAACAGAACCCATGGAGCCTCCAATAAACTTAAAGTTCATGCAGGCAATGGCCACAGGAATCCCATGAAGGTTTCCCACGCCGGAGGTTAGGGCATCTTTCAGGCCTGTCTTGGCTTGGGTTGCTTTGAGGCGGTCCGTATATTTTTTGGTGTCTTCAAATCCTAAAGGATCTTTTGATACCATCCCTGCATTCAGTTCTTCGTATAGGCCGCCGTCAAATAAGAAAGAGAAATACTCCTTGGCATCGATTCCATTATGAAAGCCGCAATTGCCGCAAACCCAGAATTGGGCAGCATGGTCTTCTGCAGACACCATCACCTTGCACTTGGGACAAGCATGCCAAAGCCCATCGGGCGTTTCTTTCTTTTCTTGGGTAGGGGTAGTGATCCCCACCTCTTGTCTTTGAAACCAGTCTGTTGACATCCTTCTAGGTAATTATGCGATGGTAATGCTGGAGTCAAGATAAACGTCTTGGACGGCATGCAATAAATCGACGCCGTCTTTCCAATCGCGTTGGAAAGCCTTGCGGCCGAGAATCAATCCCTGACCACCTGCACGCTTGTTAATCACGGCTGTTGTAACCGATTCAGAAAGATCACTTGCCCCTTTGGATTCGCCACCAGAATTGATCAAGCCAATTTTACCCATGTAGCAGTTGGCTACTTGATAACGGGTTAGGTCGATCGGGTGATCGGTCGTCATTTTCTCATAGACAAAGGGGTGCGTCTTGCCATGTTTGGTGGCTAAATAGCCGCCATTATTGGTGGGCAACTTCTGCTTGATGATATCCGATTGAATGGTGACACCCAGATGGTTCGCCTGACCGGTTAGGTCCGCAGAGGTGTGATAATCAACCCCATCTTGTTTGAATCCCGTATTGCGTGTGTAGCACCAAAGAATGGTCGCCATACCTAGTTCGTGTGCACGTTCAAAGGCTTCTGACACTTCTTGCAATTGACGGCGAGATTCCTCGGCGCCAAAATAGACAGTGGCACCGACGGCTACTGCGCCCATGTTCCAAGCATCCTCCACGCTGCCATACATGGTTTGGTCGTATTGGTTCGGATAGGATAAAAACTCGTTGTGGTTTAGTTTCACCACAAAGGGGATCTTGTGTGCATACTTACGACTCACATTGGATAATACACCAAATGTGGAGGCAACGGCATTACATCCAGCGTCAATCGCAAGTTTGACAATATTTTCGGGATCAAAGTATAAGGGATTGGGTGCAAAGCTTGCACCCGCACTATGCTCAATACCCTGGTCAATAGGCAAAATGCTCATATAGCCAGTATTGGCTAAACGGCCTGAGCCATAGAGTTGCTGCAAAGAACGCAATGTCGGGATATTCCGGTTGCTTCCAATAAATTCATCCGCCACAAAATGGCCAGAAGGCAGGTGAAGGGATTCTTTGGGAATCGCAGTGGCTTTGTGGTTCAGGAGGTAATCGGCTTGGTCACCGAGAAGGGAAATAACGCGATCTGAGGCCATGAAGGTTTGATTTTGGTCAATTACGAAATGCAAACCTAGGCCTTTTCTTTGATTTAGCCTTGAAATGGGCCTCAAAAAGCAGACTTAAAAGGGGAGGCCTAAACCAAGATTTAACGTGGATTGGGTGCGCACATTTTTAGGTGAAAACCATGGGTTTGACCGGCGTGGGTCATGTATTTGAAGTCCCCAGTCCGCGCGAATAATGAAAAAATCTACGTCATAGCGCAGCCCAATGCCGGCATCCCAGGCCGACTGTTTCAGGATATTTTTCGGTTGGAATGTGACCGCTTCTTGAATGCTGGGATTTTGCCATGGAGACCAGGAGGAGGTCATGATATTACGTTCCTGAAGCCAAGTATTTCCAGCATCTGTAAAAATGGCTCCTTGAAGGCTCTTGCTCAACGCAAATCGGTATTCTATCTGCGCCAAGGCCTTCAAAGTGCCCGACCCCAAGTATCCCGTACTGTCAAAAACACCCATCGGCATGGCGCCAGGCCCGAGCCGAAAGTTCTGCCATCCCCTGAGGTCGTTACTGCCTCCGGCAAAAAACGCTCGTTCAAAAGGGGGTAAGCCAGGCGTATTGGCCAACGTATACAACTGACCATAGGTACAGCGAAATGCCCACGAGTTGCGGTGTTGGCCAAAATATAGGGCGCGCGCATCCCATTCAGCGCGTACGTAATGGGCATAGGGGACACCGGCTATGCGGTAGGGGCGATTTTGTTGGCTCGAAGCAGTTCGCATCCATAGATCTAGGCCTATTCCGGAACTTTCAAGGGATCCTTCCAGGCGCCCTTCCCAGCGTCCTTTGCGCAACAATGGACGTACCCATCGAAAACGGGGTCCAACCAACAAGATATCTTGAAAGCCTGACTTGATGGATAAGGCAGAATAGAACAAGCTGTCTACTTGCCTAAGGTCGATGTAAGTGATGTCCAAAGGGCTGAGCTCTAGGATATTTCCTTTCCGCGTCGTCGCATTGTATTTTAACGAGGTTCGCAACGCGATCCGGTCAAATTCTCGTCGATATTGTCGCCCAACGCTCACGGCCAATCGGGTTGACCCTGCTTGAATGGGCGCATCGGCCCATCCCCAAAGACCCGGCCATTGAAGGCCTCCTTCTAGGTCAACAAAGTAGGTATTGAACAAGGTAGATGAATCTGCAAGTTGCGCCCCTACGCCAGCAGAAAGGGTGAGGTTGAGATGCTCTAGTCCGCCCCAGGGGTTGTGGTCAAATAAATCCAGACTGGACTGCATGCCATAAATCCCGGACAAGGTGGTCCCTTCTGTCTTCCATGTTAAGCCAACCCTAGGTGCTGGCGTGATTTGCAAGCGGGCATTTAGGGAGTCTCCCACCATGTCAAACTGCCATTTGCCTGATTGAATAGCAGGGATGCCGTGCAATTTTTGGGTGCTACGCGTTACCTCTGACGCTTTAAAAGGTTGTCCTGTGGTAAGCCAAGGTAAGCGTTGTATACCCCGTGGATGTATTTGCAGCGCGCTGGGCCAGTCTCCTTTTACTTGACGCAAAACCCAGATTCGGTGGGGCTCTTCCACCGGGCCATATTCTGTGTCGCGGTTCCAGTTGTCAATGCGCACTTTCACGAAGGCTTGTGTGGGGTGGTCAAGGGTGTCCAACTCAAAATGGATGGCATCGGGACCAAGGGTGAAAAAGCCCTTGTCTTGCAGAAATGCGGCAACTCTTCTGCGTTCGGCATCCAGTAGCTCCATACGTAAGGCCTGTCCTGTATGGGTAAGCGGACTTGTATTGTACAATTCCGGTATAAAAGGCTCAATGGCGGGCCCCATGCTCATCATGTCGTAGGTAGAGATGCGCGTGAGTGGACCCTGTTCAATGTTATAGGTCAATCGGCCCCCGTGCCGACCTTGGTTGAATTCCTCCACCACGGCGGGGTAAAAATATCCGTCCTGTTTTAGTCTGAGGGAGAGTTGGGCTTTGTCCTTAGCGATCAATAGGCTGTCTAATAGTACAGGTTTTTCGCCAAATCTGCGCAACCAATTGTCCCAGGGGTCTGTACGATTAACGCGTGCCTGATGATAGATCCAGAGGTAAGGAAAGACCCCAAAAACGGAGGTATTGGGTCGCACTTGCAGCACCTCGGTGTAATGCTCATTTTGGGTCTTGCGTCCATCTATTTGTAGGGAGACATCCCGCACCCAAGGCGCATTCAATGCTTGCCGAGGACTACAGCCCGTCGATAAAAGAAAGAGGGTAAAGAGCCCTAGGAGGTGGTTACGCCCCATGGAGTTCTGCAATCATGCCCACCGGGTCTGCTGCCTTAAAAACGGAATTTCCGGCAACTAAAACATCAGCGCCTGCCTCCTTGAGGGCTGCCGCATTGTTGGCGTTGACCCCGCCGTCAATTTCAATGAATGCCTTGCTTCCAGCCTCTTGCAGCATGGCACGAAGTTGCTTCACCTTTTGGAAGGTTTGCGGAATAAAGGACTGACCCCCAAATCCTGGGTTGACACTCATTAAGCATACCAAATCTAAGTCAAGGAGCACGTCTTGGAGCGCGCTAACAGGGGTGTGCGGATTGAGGGCTACACCCGCCAACATTCCTTCAGCACGAATGGCTTGCAAAGTGCGGTGTAGGTGGGTAGAGGCTTCATAATGTACAGTCAAAACATGGGCGCCAGCGGCCTTGAATTCTTTGATATAGCGTTCGGGTTGCACAATCATTAAGTGCACATCTAAGGGCTTTGTCGCGTGCTGATGGATCGCGGCCACAACAGGGAGTCCAAAAGAAAGGTTCGGAACAAATACACCATCCATGACGTCTATATGGATCCATGCGGCCTCGCTGCCATTAATCATTTCCACATCGCGTTGGAGGTTGGCAAAATCGGCAGACAAAATAGAGGGCGCAATCATGGTAGAGGGTTTTTGCCAAAATTAGTCCCAATTGACCGAACTTGGCCCTATGGAAATCCAACTCGAACCCCTATCAAAAAATCAGCGTAGCCAAGTACGTGCACTTTGGCGAAAAAAAGGCCGCGAAACAGCGCGTCAATTCTTGGTAGAGACGCCAAAGGCGATCGCAGAATTTTTGGCAGCAGGATGGCCCTTAGTCCGTCTTTATGGGGTAGAAGGAGGACCCATGTCCGACCATCCCAAAGTGCACATCATTCCTCCAAGGGACTTAGCAGAAATTTCTGGACAAGAACATCCACAAGGTATCCTCGCTATTTTTGGCCAACATGACTTGCCTATCTCAAGCCATCAAGGTTGGGCGATGGTGTTAGATCGTGTGCAAGATCCCGGGAATGTGGGGACTTTGCTCCGTTTGGCGGATTGGTTTGGTGTGGATTATGTGGCCATGCCGCCAGGAACGGTGGATGCATTCAACCCTAAAGTGGTTCAGTCTTCCATGGGATCTTTGGCACGTGTTCCTTTGGTCTTTGAAGAGCCAGAAAAATTATTGACGCGGTTTCAACAGGAGGGAAGGTCGCTCTATGTAGCAGATCTCGGGGGTCAAGACCCCCTTCATTTACCTAGAAAAGCGCCAGCAGTGTTAGTGCTTGGAAACGAAGGACAAGGGCCATCAGAGGAATGGCTGCATGCGGCCACGCATATTTTATCTATTCCGCGGGCGGAATTAAGTCAAACGGAAAGTCTGAATGTAGGTACGGCAGGCGCCATTGCACTCTATGCTTGCATGGGCTTGCCTAGCACGATCGTGTGAAAACGACCACTTGGGTCATTCAAATGTGAAAATCCAAGCGAGGCTGCGGGTCTGCACGACGGGCAATGCCTCCGCAAAAGGGGTGCCGTCGTCCACGCGCAAATTCCCTTGACCGAAGGTTGCACGTAATTGTGGGGAAAGTTTGAAATATTCAAAATAGAGGTCCATACCCACTCCCACGTCGATACCAAAATCTGCAGCTTGGAGTTTAAAAATGCGGTCATCTATCACTTTGGCTTTTGAAGCAAGGTCCAATTGCGCGTAGCCCCCAGCTAAAACATACCAGCGGTGGTTGTCAATTCGGTCTGTTTTCCATTTCCATTCTAACGGAAAGATCACTAAAGAGGACTCCATGCGCCGTTCAATGGTTTTACGTTTTCCATCACTCGGGTCAATGGCATCAAAGAATAGTTTGCGCTCACCGGCAGCGTAGGTCGGGATAAAGCGTAAATCCATATTTTCATGAAGGCGAAGGTTTGACACAATGCCTACCGTGTAGCCTAATTGGGGGCCTGTCGTTACGCCAAAGACAGTACTGGGCCATTCAGTGCTAGGACGATAGGCAAAATCCAAATGCGTCGTGCCCAAAATGAACCCAAAGTGCAGGGGTTTTTCGTCATAACGAGGCAAATTGAGGCTTTGTCTTTGACCAAAAGCGGTTAATGAAGCACATAAGAAGGAGAGCCAAATGAGGAGACGCATACCTAGGAGTAACGATCAGATGTGATTGGGCGTATGTGCAATGTAAAGGCTGGCAATACCAAACGTGAGGGGTTTGATCGTGATATCCGTATAGCCCGCATCACGCAGCTTGTTGGCGAAACCTTCTCCGTAGGGGAAAGCTTCTACGCTTGCCGGGAGGTAGGTATAGGCCGAGGCATCTTTGGATACCCATTTGCCAATGGTGGGTAAGATGTGTTTGAAGTAGGCGAAGTAAAATTGGCGGAAAGGAAAACGTTCAGGCTGGGAGAATTCGAGAACCGCTAGGGCCCCGCCTGGTCGAAGAACTCTCTTCATGTCCACCAACCCTTGGGCAAGGTGTTCAAAATTTCGCACGCCAAAAGCGACGGTTACCGCATCAAATTGGCCGGCTTCAAAGGGTAAAGATTCTCCGTCGCCCAGATGAAGCGGGATATGGGGATCTAGTCCTTTACGTGTGATTTTTTTTCTTCCTACGTCCAACATGCCCGCGGAAATATCCACGCCTTGGATCTTACTGTCTCGGATGCCTTTGTGCAAGGCTATGGCTAAGTCCCCTGTTCCTGTTGCCACGTCTAAAATTTCCTTGGCGCCTAATTTGCGGATAGCGGCCACCGTTCTTTTGCGCCATAGGACATCAATGCCAAGCGAGAGGGTTCGATTTAACAGATCATATCGACCCGAAATAGCATTAAACATATCCGCAACTTGCTCCTTTTTGGATCCTTCTGCGTGGTAGGGTTTTACGGTTTCCATAGGATGGCTTTAGCCCACCTGGACATTTGACTTGGGATAAGTGTAGTCGTGGGATTCTTTCTTTCGGCTGGTCAGCGCAAAGGCCAAAGTTACGGTGCCTACGCGGCCAATGAGCATGGAGGCCATTAAGATGGATTGTCCCGTGGTACTCAGCTCACGGGTGATACCTGTAGATAGTCCTACGGTACAAAAGGCGGAAACTTCTTCAAATGCCAAACGAGCAAGACCCAAGTGGCCGTCCGTGATGGTCAAGAAAAAGATGCCTAGCAAGATGGAGCTGCCAGAAAATAAGAAGGCACTCATGGCCAAATTGAGCAATTCAACAGGAATCGTATAGTGGAACATTTCCACACGCTTTCTCCCGCGAATGGTGGCGAGCGCATTGACAAAAACCAAGGCGAAGGTGGAAGTTTTAATGCCGCCAGCGGTTGATCCCGACGCACCTCCAATGAACATGAAAATAATCAAGATCAATAGCGTCGGCAAAGCTATCGCACCAAAATCGATGGTGTTAAATCCTGCTGTTCTCGTGGTGACAGATTGAAAGAAACTGGTCAACATTTTCTGCCCTCCCGTTTGACCCATGAGGGTGCCATTAAACTCCAATCCCATAAAGAACAGCATACCCAAGGGAATAAGGATAAGGGTGGCATATAAGGCAATTTTGGTGTTGGCTTGAAGGTGAATCCATGGATTGCGGCGACGAGCCGAATAGGCCTGCGTAGAAAACAAATCATGAATGGTTGAAAAGCCTAGACCTCCCAAGACGATGGTGATGCCAATAATCAGCACAAGCGGAGTGTTTTGCGCCAATGCAGGATGCGCGAGTCCTTCGGAAAAAAGACTAAATCCAGCATTGTTGAAGGCGGAAATGGCGTGAAATAGGCTGTAAAAAATTCGGTCACCCAGATGGGCAAACGGAAAAGTGCCCCATGAAAAGAACAAGAGAATGGCAGCAATGAGCTCAAAGAAAAAAGAGAATCGAAAGATCTCGCGGATAAGATCCACAGAGCCTTCCAGCGTATCTGCAGAATAATTGGCTTGTAATAAGCTCTTGTAGCGGGTGCCTAACGATGGATTGGCCAACATGGCAAAAATGCTTGCAAAGGCAATAAAGTTTAATCCACCCAGTTGGATGAGAATCATGAGAACAAACTTCCCCTTAAAGCTTAACGCAGTGCTGATATCGATAATGTTCAGGCCTGTGACGCTGACGGCCGAGACCGAGGTAAAAAGGGCTTCCTTCAAGCTCAATCCTTCTCCCGATTTGGTCATTTCTGGCATCCAGAGCAAGCCCGCTCCAATGAACATCAAGAGAATAAAGCTTGAAACCAGGAGGGCAGGGGGCGAAAGTTTGAGCATGGGAAGCAAACGACTGGCTTTTCCCACCTCAAGGGCCACAAAAAGAAGAAAATAGGCTTGAATAAAGACCATGAAGAAGGCCTCCAGCTGCATCAATCCGAGGTAGGTGCCTAAAGTGGCCATGATTTCTACCTGGAAAAGATTGATGGACAGGATGTTGATGCTCATATAAAGCATCAGCAAGCCTTCCCACTTGGAATTTTTGAGGTACTGTATGGGAGAAAAAGAGTAGAAGAATTCTACCAAGTATTTGAAAATATAGAAGCCAATGGTGCCCTTCAATAAAGTGCCTACGAGGGCCTCATTTTCGGGTGTGAGCAAAAAACCGTGTCGGATCAGCAAGGAAATGACGGCCGCAATGGAAAGCGGAACACTGGCGTAGCGCATAAAGCGTATGGCCGGTATTTTGCTGTCGTAGATGCGAATGTTAATCCATTCGCGAATTCGATTGACCGTTTGCCTCCGGGGGTTGTTCATAAAGCCGAGTTGAGTCCGTTTAAGGTACGGACAATTCGTTCTGCTGCCTTTTTCAGGTCCTCTTCAGATGCTGCATAACTGAAACGAATGTACCCATCTAAGCCAAATGCTTCGCCAGGGACAGACGCCACGCCGCCTTCGAGTAAAAGCATGCAGAGGTCTAAGGCTGTTGGATGCTTCGGACTGAGGTAGGCAGATGCGTCCACAAAAAGGTAAAAAGCACCTTCTGGGACTTTGATGATCAGCTTGTCGGCTGCATTCAGCCCATCCGCCAAGAGTTGGCGTCTAGAGGTAAAGGCATCCACCATGTATTGAACGGCGGAAGGCCCTGCCAGCATGGCGGCAATGGCGGCGCGTTGTGCAATACTGGAGGCGCCACTCGTGACCTGACTTTGAATTTTCTCACAAGCCTTGGCTAAAGCTAAAGGCGCACCCATGTATCCCAGGCGCCACCCTGTCATGGCAAAGCCTTTGGACAGTCCGTTTACGGTAGCTGTCCTATCTCGCATACCAGCCAAGGAAGCGAGGCTGACGTGCTTGGTACCATATTGGATATACTCATAGATCTCATCGCTGATGACCCAAATTTGGGGGTGGTGGCGAAGAATGACGGCAAGTGCTTCCAATTCTTCATGGCTATACATGGCCCCGCTAGGGTTATTGGGGCTTGAGAAGATGAGTAATTTTGTTTTGGGCGAAATCGCTGCGGCTAACTGCGCTGGGGTTATTTTGAAATTTTGTTCAATGCCTGCTTTGGGACTCACCACCGTCCCTCCCACAAACTCGGCTAGATCTGCATAAGAAACCCAATAAGGCGCAGGGACAATCACCTCATCGCCAGGATTGACCAAGGCCATCATCAAGTTTGCGATGGATTGTTTTGCACCCGTACTTACCATGATCTCGTCAGGTTGATAAGTGAGTCCGTTGTCGCGTTCAAATTTGATACAAATGGCTTGCCGTAAATCAGGGTAGCCAGGAACGGGCATGTAGTGTGAATAGTTTTCTTCTATGCCTAAAATACCCGCAGCTTTCGCAAAATTAGGTGTGTCAAAATCGGGTTCCCCCAGGCTTAGACTGATAATATCGTGCCCCGCTTCTTGCAATGCGCGGCTTTTCTTGGTCATTTCGATGGTCATAGGCAAGGCCAATGACGCCACCCGCTGGGATAGAAAAAGCATGTACAAAAGTATGAATTGCCAGTAAATGCCCGATATTTGCATCATGGACGTTTTTTTAGATACCCTTCGCACCATTTTCCCATCAATTCTGATTTTAATTGTGGTGTATTTGATGATGTCGAGTTTCTTAGACAATGAAGACAAACGCCGGCAAAGTGAGCGTCGGGCGGCATCTCAGAAACAGGCTTTGCCGATACGCATGCAGGCCTATGAGCGCTTGGCTTTATTGCTAGAGCGTATCAGTCCCTCGTCTTTGTTGATTCGCGTCAAGGCGGGAAAGTTGACCAAATATGAATATCTCGTGCTTTTACAGCAAAGTATTCGTAGTGAATTTGAACACAACCTTTCTCAGCAAGTATATGTTTCTGATCATGTCTGGGATATGGTCGTGACGGCTAAAAGCGCCATGGTGTCTTTGATCAACACCGTAGCGGCAGAGATGGATGAAGATACGATGGGTGCAGAATTGAGCCGAGCCATTTTGATGCGCGCAATGGATATGGGCCAACTGCCTACGAAAACCGCGCTATCGGTACTTCGCCATGAAATCGCGCAAGAATTCTAGACGCGCCTTCCTCGGGGTGATCCTTCCTTCTTGGATTTCTTTTTGATGCGATAGGAGCTTTGGATCATCTTCTATAAGTTGCCAAAGTCCCCGCTGCACCTGCTGCTGAAATATTGCCGTTTGCTGGTCTTTACGCCTGGTTTCGGTTCGACCCGTTGCGATGCCCCATTGAAACCCTTTTTCTAGCGCTTCCAGCAATAGGGCTATGGAAGTAGCTTCGATCGCACTTCCAGATTGAATGGGAACGGTCCAACCATCTTCACGATGAAAGAGGCCTATAACCTGGGCCAATTGACTTTTGGTTTGTTGCGCGGCGGTGATTCTATCTCCATCCGATTTATTGACCCAAATCTGGTCCGCGGCTTCCATGACGCCGCGCTTGAGACCTTGCACCTCATCTCCAGCCCCAGGAAGGGCGATCAAAAGAGTAAAGTCAACCACGGTTTGCACAGACGTTTCATTTTGCCCAATGCCCACGGTTTCGATCATGATACGGTCAAAGCCTGCTGCTTCAAATAGGGAGAGAACCTCATGGCTGTGCGCATGAATTCCGCCTAACGTGCCACTAGAGGGGCTGGGGCGGATGTAGGCCTCGGGTAATCGGGCAAGGGACTCCATGCGTGTTTTGTCTCCAAGGATAGATCCATGGCTAGCGGTACTACTGGGGTCGATAGCTAGGACGGCTACGCGATGCCCTTGGGCCACCCATTGCTGTCCTAAAGCTTCAATTAAAGTGCTTTTCCCCGCGCCTGGATTGCCGGTAATGCCGAGCCGAAAACAACGTCCCAGTGCAGACTTCTGCAACTGGGCGACACGTTCTAATAACGCTGCGGCAGGACTCAGGTCTGCTGAGCGCTGACTTTCTACCAGCGTTATACTGCGCGACAAGGCTCCGCGGTCACCTGCAATCAGACCCTGTGCCATGGCTTCAATATCCCATTCGGGACGTCTTGAGGCAGTATAGATAGGGTTGATGGCCATGGTTACTTTCTCGTGGCTAAATACTGCGTCAAGAGCTGCTTGGCTGAATCTGCAATGGGCGTTCCAGGCCCAAAAATACCTGCAACGCCTAGCGCAAATAACCCAGGATAATCTTCTTTTGGAATAACACCGCCCACCACCACTTGGATGTCTGGCCTTCCAAGCTGTGCAAGGGCATGGATCAGTTGCGGCACCAAGGTGCTATGGCCAGCCGCCAAAGAACTGACCCCGACCCAATGCACATCGTTTTCTAGCGCCTGTAGGGCTGTTTCTTCGGGTGTCTGAAATAAAGGTCCCAAGTCGACATCAAAGCCCAAATCAGCAAAACTGCTCGCCACCACCTTTGCCCCTCGGTCATGGCCATCTTGTCCCATTTTGGCAATGAGTATGCGTGGGCGACGTCCTTCGACGGCGGCAAATGCATCCGTCAATTGACGGGCAGCAGCAAACTGGGGGTCCGAACTATTTTCTTTTTTATACACGCCAGATACAAGTTGGGTGGAAGCTTTGTAGCGACCAAAAACGTCTTCCAAGGTATCGCTGATTTCGCCAAGTGTGGCACGCGCACGCGCAGCTTCGACGGCGGCAGTCAAGGTATTGCCAGAGCCCGTTGCCGCATCACGCAGCGCATCCAATGCTTGTGTTACGGCCTGGGCATTTCTTTCGGCACGCAGTTTCTTGAGGCCGGCGACTTGGGATTCGCGCACCGCGCGGTTGTCCACTTGACGGACCTGCATATCGTCACTTTCTTCGTTTTGGAAGGCATTGACCCCAACAAGGACATCCGTGCCGCGGTCAAGGCGCGCCTGTTTAATGGCGGCCGCTTCTTCGATCCGCAATTTGGGAATACCACGTTCCAAAGCCTTGGCCATACCTCCTTGGTCTTCAATTTCTTCCATGAGTGCCCAGGCTTCTTCTAACAGTTGTGCTGTGCGTTCTTCTATTGCCTCAGATCCGCCGAATGGATCAACAAAGCGTGTGACACCGCTCTGCTGTTGTATATAGCGTTGTGTTTCCCGGGCAATTCGTGCAGAAAAGTCTGTGGGGAGTGCAATGGCTTCGTCTAAGGCATTGGTGTGCAGGGATTGCGTTCCGCCGAGCACTGCGGCCATGGCTTCTAGCGCAGTCCGCGTGACATTGTTGTAAGGTTGTTGCTCAGTGAGACTCCACCCACTGGTTTGGCTGTGGGTCCTGAGGGCGCGACTTTTTGGATTCTTTGGTCGGAATTCTTGCACGACACGGTCCCACAAGACACGCCCTGCCCGCAGTTTGGCAATTTCACTGAGGAAGTCCATGCCAATGCCCCAGAAAAAACTCAATCGAGGGGCAAAATCGTCAATGTCCAACCCGCATTCGACTCCAGTACGCAAGTATTCCCGGCCATCCGAAAGGGTATAGGCCAATTCAAGGGCAGTAGTGGCACCTGCTTCCTGCATGTGGTAGCCCGAAATGGAGATACTATTATAGCGCGGCATATGAGCGCTTGTATAACGGAAAATATCGGCGATCAGCCGCATGCTAGGCAGGGGCGGATAGATATAGGTGTTTCGGACCATGAATTCCTTGAGAATATCATTCTGGATGGTTCCGTTGAGTTTGTCCAAGGAGACGCCTTGTTCCTCCGCCGCGACAATGTAAAAGGCCAGGATGGGGATCACCGCCCCGTTCATGGTCATAGAAACCGACATTTGGTCCAAGGGGATCCCATCAAAGAGGCGCTTCATGTCCTCCACGCTGTCAATGGCTACACCTGCTTTGCCAACATCTCCTTGCACGCGCGGATGGTCACTGTCATACCCTCTGTGCGTTGCCAAATCAAAGGCAATACTCAATCCCATTTGTCCTGCCGCTAGATTGGCGCGATAGAAGGCATTGGATTCTTCTGCGGTGGAGAACCCGGCGTATTGACGGATCGTCCAAGGACGCTGCGTGTACATACTTGCATAAGGTCCCCGCAGATAGGGCGGAACACCGGCCAAATCCATTTCATGTGGCTGGCGCTTCATTTCAGATAGCATTGTTGCATATGATGCCAAAATCCGCCTTGGTCAGACCAAGTTTTCCACACTTGTTCTGTTTCAAGTGCTAAAGCCGAGGTATAGGCGTCTAGGGTATAGGCCCCACGCAAGGGAAAACGGGAATCGTGTAGCCCATTTTCGTAAGCCAAAACTAGGGTCTGTTGTCGTGCCCATTGATAGGCTGCGGCACTTTCATGGATAGGGGTAATCCAAATTTCGTCGCAACCGCCCAGCCAGAGGGCCTGTTGTTGGATCCCTACGCCCACTAGGGCAGCAGCGTCTTCGGTGGGTTCAGGCAATGCGGGCTTGCCACTGATCCATAATCGGGCGTCGGGCGCCCCATGCGCAAGGCAAAGGCTGGCCCAAAGGGTTCTGGCAGCCTGGCACAAGGCCACAGTGCCTAGATAATCATCACTGGCTTCTAGGTAGAGCCACGTTCGATCGGCATGTTGCCAGCCCACCGTGTCTAATTGGGCAGCCAAGCTTCCCAAACCATAGGCCAATTGGGCGACACGTGAGGGGAGGCTACTACGTTCTTCCTGGGCCCATGCACCTCCATTGGCGCAGAATACACGCATTCCCATGGGCAAGGAAATGGCATCATGCAGGCGCTGAATATCTTGTTCAAGGGTTCCACTGATGTACTGACCCCTGCGCATCCAATGTTCTGCCAACTCCATATTCACGCTCCCATGAAGCGCTTCGGGGTGGTCGCTATCTGGCAGGGATTGCAGCGCGTCTAAGACAGCGTGAGGATGCGCTGAACAAACGAGGTGCACAGGGGCGACATCAAGGCGAATACCCTGTAGCAATGTGGATAAGTCTGTAGCTTCCTGTACCCTAAAGAGCAAACTGCTCGCGCCTGAGGAAAGTGCTTTCAAGGCCTTTTGGTTGCCTTCTTTTGCCTTTGTTCCCTCGATTACCTCAAGAGCAAAACGGTGTGCAAAAGGTCTCGTCCCTGTCGTCCACGGGACATCAGGATACTCAGGCTGCCGTCCCGTGATGGGGAGGGCAAAACCATCGGGAAGATGCACCAGATCATTCATCTTTTGATGTGCTTGGATTCACCAGCGCAACGCGCTCACCTGGACGGTGCATCCAGTAGCGTTCTCTCGCGTATTTCTCTAATTTTTCAGGATCACTGGCAAGTTCATCCAATTGACGTTGGGTTTCTTCCAATTCTTTTTGGTAGAAGGAAATGCCGTCTTCTAACGCTTGAAAACGGGCATCAAGTTCCCACTGAATCAAGGCAGAGTTGCTATCGACAAATGCCATCCAAATCACAAAAAAAAGGGTGACAAGGGTGTATTTATGAGTCAGGCGCCCCCACCAGGGGGATGTGCGCAATTGTTGCCAGCGGGTCATGCTCAAAAATACATCGGAACCTGTCGACTCTTGTGCTTATCTGAGCTGTTGGTCGACAAACTGACGGTATTTTCCTTGTGGAAGGGCCATTAAAGTATCGTGAGTCCCCCACTCACATACTTGTCCATGGTTCAGAAAAGCAATTTTATCGGCGTTCCGAACCGTGCTCAGGCGGTGCGCAATGACCAAACTCGTCCTTCCCACCATCAGGCGCTGTAGGGCCTCTTGCACGAGGGCCTCACTCTCGGCGTCTAATGAGGACGTGGCCTCGTCGAGCAATAAAATTTGTGGATTGCGCAAAACCGCCCGTGCAATGGCGATGCGTTGTCGCTGACCCCCGCTGAGTTGAACCCCACGTTCGCCAATTTGCGTATCCAAACCATCGGGAAAGCGCTGAATAAATTCCCACGCATTGGCTTCTTTAGCGGATTGAATGATATCTTCTTCGCTTGCATCAGGTCGTCCATAGGCGATATTTTCACGGATACTGTGCCCGAATAGAATAACATCTTGAGGTACCCAAGCGGTGCGTTCGCGCCACGCTTTTTTAGGAAGACGATCCGCTGCAAATCCACCGAACATGAGTTGACCTTCGGTGCAGTCATGAAAGCGAAGAAGCAGTTGCACTACCGTCGTTTTTCCCGCACCACTAGGTCCCACCAGCGCTACCGTTGTCCCTGGCTCTATGTCTAAAGAAAACCCTTGTAAAACAGGCACGTCTGGGCGTGTAGGATAGGAAAAGTTGACCGATTGAAAAGAAATCGCTGGGGCGTTTTCTGCAGGAATAATGGGTGTTTGGGAAAAGTCTTTGCTGTCTTCTTCGACTCCTTCGTCCAGCATGTCGAGTAGCGCTTCAGTGGCGCCAACGGCTTTTTGAAGACGGGCATAGACATCCGCCATGCCGCCGATAGACCCGCCAATAAAGCCTGAGTAAATGACAAAACTAAAGAGCTGTCCTGCGGCCAATTCTCCCGTCGAAATCAAGGAGGTGCCCTTCCAAACCACGGCAACCAACGCGCCAAAAAGGCCCAGAATTAAAAAACTAGCAAACCCCCCTCGTAAGATACCCCCTGTAATGGCCAAGCGGGCTACATGAAGGGTGGAGGCGGTATAGCGATCTCTTTCCCGGTTTTCATTGGTATAGGCTTTGACCGTCGCAATAGCGGAAAGGCTCTCTTCTACAACGGTATTGCTTTCGGCACTGGCATCCTGAACTTGTTTGGAATACTTTCGGATTCGGCTACCAAAAATCACCGCAAGGAGCACCACCAGGGGCAAAATCGCCAGCATAAAAAGCGTGAGGGTCCAGCTAGTGTAGGTCAATAATGCGATGCCCCCAGCAATCACCACGATTTGCCGAATAAATTCTGCTAGGGTACTGGTAAAGGTTTCTTGTAATACGCCAATATCCGACTGAAGGCGACTCGTGAGTTCTCCTACTCGCCGGTTGTGAAAGAAGGGAAGGGGTAAGTCAATCAGGTGGCTATACATGGCTTGACGCAGCGCAGCTAGGGCTCTTTGGGCAACGCGTTCAAAGAACACGATACGGCCGAAGCTAAAAACTGCCTGAGCCAGTAGCAAGCCACCCAACGTGAGGGCAATCGTATTGATCTTCTCAGGATGGTTTTGTGCTGCATCGACTAAGTCACCCAGAAAGGCAGGAAAAGCCAAGTTGCTGCTCGAGGACAGAAGTAGAAACAACATGCCCAACAAGAATTCACCTTGAAATGGACGGATATAGGTATACATCCGGGCAATACGCTTGAGCGCGATCCATGTGATGGGTTTTTTAGGGGTTTTGGCCCCCGATCTCCGCGCCACCTCAGGAATTCTTCTTGGACGATTTGTTCTTGTCTTGAAAGTCTAGCGATTTCATGCCTAATGCTTTGAGCACCCGCTTGGCATTAATTTTCACCCATTCCTTGCTGGCCGTTGCTGTGCGGCGCGTCCATGATGCATCAGGCCGCGAAACAAACTTGGAATCACTGTAGCGGAATCCTTCTCCTATCTCGGTAAAGAAATAAGCGTAAAAGCTTTTGCGTGATTCGCCTTCAGGGATTTGAATCTGGGCGTATCCGTGCGGGCTGTTTTCGTCGGTTAAAAAGATCACGGCGCGGTTAAACGAAGGGGCAATTTTGTGCAGGCACGCAGACATGGCGGGATCCCAAATTTCTAAGTGGCCACCATAGTCTTCTTTCCAATGCTTATTCAGATAAATCAACAAGTTGATTCGGCGCCAAAGCCCGGTGGCAGGATCGTAATTCACGTCAATATGGACATCGACATAGCTGCCTGGACCCCCTTGGTGTAGGCCCGATCCTAACGGATTGTCGGGTGTGACCAAATCTGGGATGTTGGTCAACTCGGACATCCATTGTCCAAAGGCTACAGAGCGAATGGTGGCGCGCACTTCAGAGAAGATGGGGTCCCAACGTTCAAAATGATAGTCTTCTACTTTGTTTTCATTCAGGCTTTTGCGCTTGACCTTGAGCGAATCGACCGCAGGAAAATGCGCGTATAACTGGTCTGCGGCATCTGCATCCAAAAAATCGTCTATGACGACAAATTTGCATGGGCTCGTTGCAGCAAACTGCGCCTTTAAGGCAGGCAGGTTCTCTAAATGGATATTATTTACGCGCATAACGAAGGCGAAGCATTCTATAGAAAAGTCCGGGTAAAAAGTAGTGCAAAGGAAGGGCCAAACCTTCACTTCCTGTCATGACGGCGTGAAATCTTCGCGTTTGGGTAAACTGAAAAATTCGCTTGGCCAAAATGGCAGGATCCAATCCATTTTCTTGTGCCTTGCCTGTTTTGTTGAGGCGCGACCCGTCAGGGAGCATACTGCTTTCCATGATCTGGGTGCGCGCGCTTCCGGGGCTCACCAATTGGATACGTACAGGGCTGTCATGACATTCTTCTTTGAGTGACTCCAGATAGATGGTCAGCGCTGCTTTGCTTGCGGAGTAGGCAGCTAGTTTGCGCTGGCCAAACTGTCCAGCAATGCTGCCAATGGCTACAATTCGACCAAAGCCTTGTTTTTCCATTTTGGGCAGAATCGCCTTGATTGTGCGCACCGGAGAATGGTAGTTTAAGTCAAACAGCTGATCTTCTACTTCTGTTTGCGTTTCGGTGACCGTTCCCCATTGGCCTACACCAGCATTGAGAATAACCATATCCAGATGGCCCTGGATGTTCCAGGCTTGCAGTGAAAGGGTAGAAATGTTCTCCAAATCGCCTAAGTCTGCTGGCAGTAGATGAATATTCTCGGCTCTCCCGGTTTTTTCTGCTACGCTTTGAAGTGCATCGATTCTTCGCGCTGTAGCAATGACATGCCAGCCTTGACGGGCATATTCGGCGACAAGCGCAGCGCCAATTCCGGAGGAAGCACCCGTAATCCAAACGATGTGTTGCATTTTTCAAAGATATCTATTGGTGAGATAGGAAAAATTGAGATATATTTGCCGCCCGAATAAGCACTGTCATGAAACGTACATATCAACCCTCCAATCGCAAGCGCAAGAACAAGCACGGATTCCGTGAGCGCATGAGTTCAGCCAACGGACGTCGTGTCCTCGCCTTACGTCGCAGCCGCGGTCGCAAGCGCTTGACGGTTTCCGATGAAGGAAATCACAAGGGGTAATGCGTCATTCTTGTTAATAATTTAAAAGGTGTTGCCGTGGCAGCACCTTTTTTTTGTGCCTACTAGTTCTCAAATTTGCTCAAACCTTTAGAACATGCCAAGAAACACGGATATCCAGTCAATTCTCATCATCGGTAGTGGCCCCATTGTCATTGGACAAGCCTGTGAATTTGATTATGCGGGATCCCAAGCTTCACGCTCACTTAGAGAAGAAGGTATAGAGGTTTCACTGATCAATTCAAATCCAGCAACCATCATGACCGACGAGGTGGTGGCGGATCATATCTACCTTTTGCCGCTTGAGGTTGCCTCCTTAGAGAAAATCCTAAAGGAGCGAAAAATCGATGCTGTCTTACCTACGATGGGAGGCCAAACGGCCTTGAATTTGTGTATTGAAGCAGATAAGCAGGGTATTTGGGAAGAGTATGGCGTAAAAATTATTGGGGTAGACATTGCCGCTATCAACATCACAGAAGACCGTGAGGAATTCAAGCAGTTGATGACGGAAATTGGCGTTCCCATGGCCCCCGCCCGCGTCGCTAAGAGCTATCTCAAAGGCAAAGAGATTGCCCAAGAATTTGGTTTCCCTTTGTGCGTTAGGGCTTCTTTCACTCTGGGGGGAAGTGGTGCCTCTTTTGTGTGGAACAAGGATGAATTTGAAGAAGCCTTGCAGCGCGGACTCGAAATCAGCCCGATCCACGAGGTCATAATTGACAAAGCATTGCTCGGGTGGAAGGAGTTTGAATTGGAGCTCTTGCGCGACAAAAATGACAATGTCATCATCATTTGTTCTATTGAGAACATGGATCCCATGGGAATCCATACGGGAGATTCGATCACGGTTGCACCGGCTATGACCCTGAGTGACACGACCTATCAACGCATGCGGGATATGGCGATCCATATGATGCGCTCCATCGGCAATTTTGCGGGAGGGTGCAACGTCCAATTTGCCGTCAGTCCTGACAATGCAGAGGATATTGTCGCCATAGAAATCAATCCGCGTGTATCTCGTTCTTCCGCTTTAGCATCCAAGGCAACGGGTTATCCCATTGCCAAAATCGCAGCAAAGTTGGCCATTGGCTACACCCTGGATGAGCTGAACAATCAGATTACCAAAACGACTACCGCCTACTTTGAGCCCACCCTGGATTATGTTATCGTCAAGATTCCTCGCTGGAATTTTGACAAATTTGAAGGGGCTGACCGTCGCTTAGGCTTGCAAATGAAGTCGGTAGGCGAAGTGATGGGCATCGGCCGAAGCTTCCAAGAGGCATTGCATAAAGCGGCACAATCGCTTGAAATTAGACGCAATGGCCTAGGGGCAGACGGAAAGGGGATCACGGATCAAAATACCATCTTACACAAGCTAGAATACGCCTCTTGGGACAGAGTATTTGTCCTTTACGATGCCATGCAAATGGGGATTCCTTTGCGCAGAATTCACGAAATCACACGCATTGATATGTGGTTTCTCAAGCAAATTGAGAACCTGGTAGAAACTCAGCGAAAACTAGAAAAACATCATTTAGAGAATTTACCCTATGACCTCTTGTTAGATGCTAAAATGAAGGGATTTGCTGACCGCCAAATTGCGCATATGACGCGTTGCTTAGAGTCAGAAATTCATAGCAAGCGTGTAGCGATGGGCATTGAGCGTGTCTGGAAATTGGTCGATACCTGCGCAGCTGAGTTTCCGGCCCTTACGCCCTATTATTATTCCACCTTTGAACTGCCCATGCAAAACGCCCAAGGCGAGATATATGCGGAATGTGAGGTGGAGGTATCAACGAGAGAAAAAGTAGTAGTCTTGGGCAGTGGCCCTAACCGCATTGGCCAAGGCATTGAATTTGACTATTCCTGCGTGCATGGTGTATTGGCCGCCAAAGAATGTGGCTACGAGACCATCATGATCAACTGTAATCCCGAAACGGTTTCTACCGATTTTGATACAGCCGACAAACTCTATTTTGAGCCCGTCTTTTGGGAGCATATCTATGACATTATCCGAAAGGAAAAACCCAAAGGGGTGATTGTCCAGCTCGGGGGTCAAACCGCGTTGAAACTGGCAGAAAAACTAGAGCGTTTTGGCATTCCTATTTTGGGTACAAGCTATGAGAGTCTAGACCTTGCAGAAGACCGTGGTCGTTTCTCTACCCGATTGAAGGAGTTCAACATTCCGTACCCACGTTTTGATGTCATTACCCATGCGGATGAAGCACGTGCCGTGGCAGCTGAGCTGGGGTATCCGATTCTTGTCCGCCCTTCCTATGTTCTAGGTGGTCAGGGCATGAAGATCGTCATCAATGATGAGGAGTTAGAAACACACGTCGTGGAGCTCTTTAAGGATTTCCCAGGAAACCGTGTGTTGTTGGATCAATACCTCGAAGGAGCGATTGAGGCAGAAGCCGACGCCATTTGTGATGGAGAAGATGTCTACATCATAGGCATCATGGAGCATATTGAGCCTTGTGGTGTCCACTCGGGTGATTCAAGTGCCACTTTGCCTCCTTTTAACATAGGGGAATTGGTGATGCAACAGATTGTCGACCATACGCGCACCATAGCCAAAGGCATAGGAACGGTTGGATTGATCAATATTCAGTTTGCGATCAAAAATGACACCGTCTACATCATTGAAGCCAATCCGCGTGCATCTCGGACTGTCCCGTTCATTTGTAAGGCGTATAAAGAATCCTATGTGAACGCAGCGGTGAAAGTGATGTTGGGGGCAAAGAAGGTGAAGGACTTTACATTCAACCCAAAGTTGGAAGGTTGGGCCATCAAAGTGCCCGTCTTCAGCTTTAACAAGTTCCCTAATGTCAACAAGACGCTAGGGCCGCAGATGAAGTCTACGGGTGAAGCGATCTATTTCATTGAGAACCTGCGCGATCCTATATTCAGAAAACTCTACTCTGAACGCAATTTTTATCTGTCTAAATAGGCGGATATTTCAGGAAATGAAAAGCAAAAACGGCCCTTTTGGGGCCGTTTTTATTTAGATCCATCCATCATGGCCTCTGCCAATCCTTGTCTTGTGTAGGCATGCCGTGCTGACGCCGAGGCGCCCTTCGGACATGCGGTCATCCATGTAGCAAGGACTTTTTCCGCGTGCGCTTCCTCTTCAAAAAGCTGCCCTGCCTGTACCGAGGCAAGAATGGCTTGGGCATCTCCGTCTATGGGTCCAAATCCCCATATCGGTCTGCCGCTGCCGATGTATTCAAATAGTTTTCCGGTTAAGATGCCCTTGTTGTTGGGTAAGTCAGGGATTAAAAGCAACAATGCATCTGCGGCCTGCATATAGGTCACGGATTCAGCATGGGGCCTATAGCCATAGAATTCGACTTTAAACGCGGGAAATGCCTCTTGAAGGGCCTTCATGCGGTCTTGGAACTCCCATGCTGGCCGACCGACGAGCTGTAAGCAGAGGGAATGCCCTTTGGTGAGTAGCGACCGAAGGACGTTCTCGACTTTTTGAACAGGGTAATCTAAGGTTAGTGTACCCGTATACGCCAGCGTAAATACGTCATTTTTTGGCTCTACCTCTTGGATAAAATCATCCGGATCATACCCATTGGGCATCACGTGACTTTTCTGTGCAACTTCCGGTACTTTTTCGGTAAAAAGGCGCACTAAATCCGGGGCTACGGTTAGGATGCGGTCTGCTTCGCTCAGAACACTCCTTTCATAGGCGGCATCGATGGAACGTGCCCATGGGGTAGGGTAGAATTGTGCGTAATAATAGATATCCGTCCAAGGGTCGCGAAAATCCGCCCACCAATTCAGCCCGAGTGCCCGCTTCAAGGAGCGCCCAATCAGGTGGGTCGAATGCGGTGGTCCCGTCGTGATCACGACATCAAATGGGTGTTTTTTGTGCAGCCTTCGGGCAAGCGTCAAGGCATAGCCATTCCAGCCACGCCGTGGGTCGGGCAAGAAAAAGTTTCCTCTGATAAAACGTGATAGACGCTGCAAGGGTCCGGGTCGGCCGGCCTGATTGGCAAATCCACTAAAGGGCACTTCTTTTCTCCGGGTCAACTTCTGGTATGCACCAAACCAGTCACGTGCAGATGTTTGATGGACGGTGAGCCCTATCGTCTCTTCAATCAGTGAAGGGTCAAGTAAAGGATAGGTCGCTTGTGTTGGGTCCACGGTAAGGACCTCGACATCGTGGCCCTGCGCCTTTAACGCTTTGGCAGTCTTCAGCCAACGTTGCACTCCAGGACCTCCTGCCGGTGGCCAGTAGTACGTGACAACGAGGAGACGCATAAACGGGCTTACGCCTTTTTAACTTCCACGAATACCGCTCCGCCTATCGCAATGAGCAAGAGGAGTGAAAAGGCGAGATCAAGCTTTTCGCCTGTTTCATAGGTTTCTGGGGCAAATGTGAAGACAACTTCCTTTGTTCCAGCAGGGATCACCGATGCGCGCAGTACATAATCACTGCGCAGGATCGTCAAGGATTGACCATCTGCGGTGGCGGTCCAACTTTGACCGGGTGCCTGATAATACACTTCTGAGAAGAGGGCTAATTGATCCTGATTCAGGTCATTCACCTTGTATACCATACGGTTTGGTGCATAGGAGGTCAAGGCGATGCTCGGGGCCTGGGCAGAATCATCTGGGCGGGGGAGCTTGCTCACCCAGTCTTCGGCATTTTCTTCTGCAATCATGTCGGATTCAAAAATCGCTGTTTGCATGGGGTCAAAATCATCCATGGCCGTCATAGCTTCTTGCGCTCCTTTTACCAACTTGAGTTCGCTTGGGAACCAAGCGTGCCCGCAAGCCGTTGGGTTCATTTGTGCAGTTGTACCACCTTGCCCATTGTCCACAATAAACCATTTGGTGTTGAGCATGCTGAATACCGCCATATTCCCTTTGGACATTTGTCCATTGATAAGATCTTGATAGCGGGCAAGTTTCGCACCATGGTATCCACCTACAGATTTGTGAAAGGCAGAGGTATAGGCATCAGAGGTTAAACTCACGGTGGTATTCAACACTCGGTAATGGGGATCAGTGTCCTTTAAGATGAAAAGATCAGTGGCCGTAGGCTCTTGCTGCTTTGCCAAGTTTTTGGATGAGATAAGATCATCTTCCCCTAGTTGGTCTTTGTCAAAGCCCCATAAGTCCACCAGTACAAGTAGACCGAGTGCTGCTGCCAAAATGGGCATCTTGATTTTGTCTGTGACGTACAGCCAAATGACTGCTGCTGCAAGTGAAATGTACAGTAAACTCCGTAGGGCAGAAGCACGAAGTAGGTCCGTGCGATCGCCCAAAATCATGTCAAGATTCAATCCTTGTTCTGCCCACATAGCATCATTGGCGCCATTTACCCCCAATAGACTGCTGCCGAGTGCCCATAATACCATCGCAATTCCACCAGAGATAGCGAAAGAACGAAGTAAGATTTGGGTGGCTTCTTTGCGGTTTTTTTGCAATAATAGTTCGAGTCCTTTAAAGCCGATCAGGGGAAGGAGGACAAAGGTCACGACCAGCGCCATACTAGGAACGCGGAATTTATTGTATAAAGGAAGGTGATGGAATAAAAACTCATTGAACCATGCGGCATTTTTGCCCCATGCCATGAGCAGGGCGATGGCCAAAGCACCTAGGCTGCCCCACAGCAAGGGACCACGCACGAGCATAAGCCCGAGGATGAACAAGAAGAAGATAATGGCGCCCACGTAGTAGGCCCCATTGACCATGGATTGATCACCTGAATACAAAATTTGCCCTGCATATTGGTTTGCAGTGCGCTCGGCTTGCGCTCGGCCCATGCCTTGGTTCTGAAAATTCTGTGTTAAGAAATCAACGGTTTGGGTTCCCTCATAAGATTGCTTTGAACCGCCGCCTGTCGCGTTGGGGACAAAAAGGTTCATCGTTTCACCCACGCCATAGGACCAGCTCATCGCATAGTCAAAGTCTAGGCCTTGGGCTGTTTCACCCGATGCATCAGCCAGGGCAGAATGACCGCCACGCATAGATTCTTGGGTATAGGCGTAACTGGACCATAGATTGCCAAAGTTGGGGCCCATGCCCAGCAAGGCTGCGGCAGCCAACAAGCCAGTTCGCTTGGCCCAGGTAGGCACATTCCCCTCGCGCAAGGCCGCTACAAAGTAGGCGACGATCATGGCCAATACTGGGATGGCCGTGTAATAGGTTACCTGGAAGTGGTTGGCGTGGATGCTCAATCCTGTAAACAAGGCGGTCAAAGCAAGCCCAAGCCAAAGGCGTCCGCGAAGGGTCAAGAGAACGCCCATTAGCAGGGGTGCCATGTATGCCGCGGTGCGAATCTTGGCATTGTGCCCGGCCCCCAGAGAAATAATAAAGAAGGCACTAAAGCCAAACGCTAAGGCACCTACTACGGCAAGTTCTGTGCGTACCCCTTCGGTTCGGAGCAGCGCAAAAAAGCCTATCATAAGAGAGATAATGATGTAAATCCCCGACTTTTCAATCAACAAAGAAGACAAAGCCCCTTGTACGTAACTGAGCCCATTATGGGGGTAATCTGTCGCAATTTGGAAAGTGGGCATTCCGCTAAACATGGCATTGGTCCAGAGTGGCTCTGATCCATGCTCAGCGCGGAATTCTACAATTTCTCGGCCCTTGGCTAAGCCCATCAAAATGTCATCTTGGGCAATCTGTTTGTCGCCAAAGACGACAGGGGCAAAATACACGGCAGAAGCTCCCATCAAGAGGAGGCAGGGAAGGATCCAAGCAAAGAAGTGCTTTTTAAAGACGTCGGTCATGTCAGGGATATTGTTGCGAAAGGGCAATGTTACGAACAAATCATCGTTACTTTGAACGAAATATGGAGCCAATTCGCCTACCTAACGCCATTGTGGCTGGCGCCCCCAAGTGCGGGACGAGCTCTCTGTACTTTTGGCTAGCCGCACACCCTGAAGTTTGCGCCTCTCCTGTCAAAGAAACTTTTTTCTTTGCCGATGAAGTCAACCGGTTTAACAAAACCGCCAACATACGGGAGCATTCTCTTGATGATTATGCCGTTTACTTTGAGAAGTGCCACAAAGCGCCCATCCGGTTAGAAGCCACCGCGCCCTATATCTACTACCAAAACGCGTTGCAGCATATTCCTGGGCTACCGAGCCAACCCAAGTTGCTATTTGTGTTGCGCGAACCCAGTGCCCGTCTCTACAGTCAATACCGATTTGAGCGGTTCCGCACCAAACGCATCACAGAAGACTGGGCCACCTATGCCCAGCGCAAAGAATTGTGGCTTCACGGCGATTATATGCATTACTTACAGCCTTGGTTGGAGGCACTGGGCCCAGAGCGTATGCATGTGAGCACTTTTGAGGCCCTAGTGCAAGACCCGCAAGCTTCTCTGCAAAGCATGGCTGCATTCTTGGGGATTGACCCCTCCTTTTACGCCACGTATTCATTTGTGCAACACAATGAGACCGTGGCCATTAAAAATAAAAAATTCCATCGCCTTGGACTTGCATTTCAGCGCTATGTTCCCCATCCGTTGCAAGAAGCCCTCTTACCGCTTTATTTGCGTTTAAATGCGGGAAAGATGCCGCAGAAAGACCCGGGGGACAAGGGCATAACGGCCCGTGTCAAGCAAGACTATGCGGCCTCAGTCCATGCGCTGGCCAAAGCCTTTCCCACGTTGGATTTGACGCCATGGGCATAGTACAACGCCAGTCAGCCTGGAATGCGGTGTCAGGTTATATTGGCGTCCTCCTTGGGGCATTGAATGCGTTGGTTTTATTTCCGTTGGCTTTTCCCAACCCCGAAAACATGGGAGGGATTCGATGGCTCATTTCCGCTTCCTTGTTGTTGGGTGCGGTGGCACATTTGGGATGGCCCCAAACGTTGGTCACTTTTCTGCCCAAAATTCCCCCAAGGGCACATCGGGAGGCCATGCGGTTTGGACTTATTCTTTCTGCCTTTATCCTTGGGTCCCTTGCGCTGTTCATCGCAACCCCCCTAGGGAAATCAATGTTTGTCTATTTATCTGGAGGGGGAGAACGGGCCGAACTCGCATTTTTACTCCCCATGGCAATCGCCTATGTGGGCTTTGAAATGTTTGCGGCAAGGTTGATCCATGCACAGCAAGTCATTTTACCCTATTGGCTCAAGGATTCTGGCAGAAAGGGATGGTTGAGCCTATTGCTCCTGATCCGAATGGGCGGCTACTTCACCGAGCAGGTGCCTTTTCTCACGGCCTTATTGCTGGGGTATGTGCTTCAGGCACTTTGGATATGGATACGCTGCGGACAATTAGATAAAGGGAAAGCGCCTCAGGATCTCTCGCTAGATGCCACCTGGCCTCGCAATGCCATGCTGGAATATTCGGGCGTCATGCTCCTAACGGTTGCGGCGCAAATGGCATTTGGACAATTGGATATTCTGATGGTCGGGGCTTGGCTCGGCCTAACCGCCGTTGCGCATTATAGTATTGCCTTCAATTTTGGCATTGTCGTAGCGATGCCCATGAAGGCCATGAATGCCTCATTGCGCCCTATCATCGCAAAACTGGTGGCCACAGAAGCTTGGGAAGAAGTCAGGGCCCTAGGTGAGCGATCACTTCAAGCGCAATGGCTTGCCTCAGGCTGGATTTTCCTGATAACCCTCGCGGTCAGCCCATGGGCCTTTCACATGCTGCCATCGTCCTATCAAGGGGGTTTAGGTGCCGTAGTATGGGTGGCCGCTGCACAGTTAGTGAACGTTTCTACAGGGCCCAGTGGATTGGTCTTAGTGGCTTCCAAATCCTTCCGGTGGGAGTTGTATGCTAATGTGGTGCTCATTTCTTTTGCGCTCCTCATCGGAGGACTTTGGATTCCGGGCCACGGCGTTACCGGTGCAGCCCAAGTGATTTTTACCGCTATGGTAGCCTATAATGGGGTGAAGCTTTTTGCACTCCATCGCCTGACGGGCCATTTTTGGCTGGGAAAAGGATTTGTAAAGGGGTTGCTTTGGTTGGCCGTCGGGGTGTTGTTGCATTTTGGTTTTTGGGCTTTGCTCCTCGGGTGGGCGGGGCCCACGATGGACGCCTTTGGTATAGCGCAACCCGGCATGCCTGTCATGGAACGCCCATGGGGAAATCAACTTTTGTATGCAGGCGCAGAAGTGGGACTTCATAGTGTTTGGGCATGGATGGGGATGTATCTATTCGGTTTGGCACCAGACTTGCGTAGCTTCATACAGAAAATCTTTCATCGCATGAAATCATGATTCTTTGGCTGACTTATTGGTACCCAGATGCGGACAACCCGGTGCGTGGAAATTTTATTCGCGCTCAGTGGCTTGCTGCCCGTGCAGCGGGGGCAGAGGTAGAACTTCTTTTTGTGGATATGGCCAAAGGGCCAAAGGTTATTGACGTAACATGGAAGCGTGGACCAGAGGGGGAGCACATCCTCCAAGTTCGGTCACGCATGTGGAAGACATTATACCACACCCCGATTTGGGCTACCAACCTGCTCGCCAAAAAATGGACGAATAAAACGGGGCTACCAAAGCCAGATGCTTTGCACGCCCAAGTGGTTTTCCCCGCGGGCATTCTAGCCGATCAGTTGTCACGGCGTTGGAATATTCCCTTTGCTATTACCGAACATTGGTCAAAAGCGGGTCGTTGGACGCAGCATAAACTTTTCGGGCAACGTGTGCGTGGTGCCTATCAAGATGCGGCAGCGATTTATCCTGTTTCTGAACATTTGAAGCAGGAGCTTCAGCAAGTATTGCCTGCCATTGAACAGCAGCGCTTCACGGTTATACCGAACGTAGTAGACCTAGATAAATTCCCGTATAAAGCCCATCATATTTCGCAAGAGTCAAAGCAGGTTACCCTTCTTGGGGTGGCCAGTCTGATCCCAGCCAATACAAAAATTAAGCGAGTAGATCTGGTACTTGAGACGCTCGTATCATTAGTCGCCCAATACCCACAGGTGGATTGGCAATACCGGCATGTGGGATCAGGTGGGCGTTTGGCGCGACTTCAGACTAAAGCGGCACAGTTGGGCATAGCAAACCGCGTCACTTGGCTTGGGGGCCTTGATTCTGCGAGCCTCTGTAGCGAGTACCATGCCGCAGATCTGTTCCTTCAGCCATCTCATACGGAAACCTTTGGGATCGTCGTGCTTGAGGCGATGCATGCCGGTTTGCCTGTGATCGTTAGTGATATCCCAGCCTTTTCTCATTGGGTTGTACCAGAAAATGGTCTTCGTGTGCCCCTCACTACAGAGGGCTTCACGGAAGGAATTCTCAGTGCATGGAAAGACGGAATGGCCCCGCCTGCCCTTGGGGTGATGGCAAAAAAATACGCCCCCACCGAAGTAGGGGCGTACATAGTCGAGATGTATCGCTTGTTATTTGGCAAGCGTCCAGCTCGTTGACCGGCCAATGAAGCGCATACCTAATAGATAGCCCTTAAAATAAAGCGAGCCGTCTTTTTGGAGATAAGCGTAGCAATCATAGGTATTGCCAGACTTGGTGTCATAAATCTCACCGCCAGCCCACTCTTTGTCGCCTGAATCATACTTCAATCCCGTCAAGATGGTGGTGCCCATGATCACCCGAGAACGTAATTTCTCATCGGGATTTTCATTGTCGTTCTTTGGAGAAGTTCCGTCTGGATTGGTGTTGTTTTTTACATACACTACACGGCCACGGTATTCGTCTCCCACCTTGTAGACTTCAACTTTGCCGTCTTTTTCTTCATTCCACCAGACGCCAAGAATGCCGTCTGCGCTTTGCGCCATAAGGTTGCCACCCAAGAGGAGGGCTATGGCAAGGAAAATCGTCTTTTTCATAAAATTTTGCTTATCTAATTTATGTTCTAAGAGTTTGAAGATACGCGGTTTTTTGCTTCTGCCATACTTGCGTTTAATTCAAAGCCGACAAGTAGACCCATAGCATTGACATAGATCCATAATTGTATAATGAGCAGCGTACCTATGGAACCATAAAACTGGTTGTAGGTAGAGAAATAGGTCACATAGGTGCCAAACAGCGTAGATGAAGACACGACCAGTACGGTGGCCAGAATCGAGCCTGGCGACACAAAGCGCCAAGGCGCAGACCGCATAGGGCCAAAATAAAAGAGCATAGAAATGGTCAGGAGAATGATGATAAGTACAATGAAATTCCGCACCCATATGAGCATAGACCCCAATGGGATCCCGAGCCATTCATCTTGTATATAGTGCGACAAAAAGGTCTTAGATACCAAGATCAAGGCAATTCCAATCATGAGAAGGAGGGCCAAGACAACCGTCAGCACCAAGGCAGCAAGATATTGGGACCAAAATCCTCGCACATTCAATTTGTGTATGGTCAAGCCAAAGTTTCCTATCAATGAAAGCGTTCCATTGGTAGAGAATATTAAGGTGGCAATAATGGTAACACTAAGCAGATCGCCGCGTTTAATCGTTAAAATATCCGTAATGGTAGAATACGCGGCGTCAAAGCTGTTGGGAGGCAAAACTTCTCTCAGCAATTCAAAGAGCTGTTCCTGAAAGCCCTCCATGGGGATAAAAGGAATCAAGGTGAAAAGAAATATAACACCAGGAAAAAGCGCAAGAAAAAAGGAAAAGCTAATGGCTGCAGCTCTACTTGACACAGCGCCTTCAAGGATGCCGCGCCAAAAAAAAACGGTTACATCATAGATGGACAAACCATCGAAAAACGGCAGAATAATTCGCTTAGTAGACTGGAGTATGCGTTTTTTTAAAGGGGCAAGTGGAGGACGCACTGACATCAGGAAATCTCTGCTTTAAAATGAAGATCTAAGCTTGGAACAGAATGGGTTAAAGCGCCTATCGAAATATAGTCAACGCCGGTTAAGGCATAGGCGCGAAGGGTTTCATGCGTAATACCACCACTCGCTTCTGTCTCTTTATTTCCGGCAATTTTGTTCACCGCTTCTGCGCAGGCGTCCACGCTAAAATTATCCAACATGATGCGGTTAACCCCCGGCAAAGAAAGGGCTTCCTTCACCTCTGCCATATTCCGTGTTTCTACTTCAATTCTGCGGTGAAGATGATGTTCTTGGAGGTAGGCCTGGGTGTTCTGAACGGCTTGTGTTATGCCACCGCAGAAGTCAATGTGATTATCTTTTAACATGATGTAGTCATATAAACCCATCCTGTGGTTACGGCCGCCGCCCACTTGAACCGCCCATTTCTCCAATTTCCGCCATCCTGGGGTCGTTTTTCTGGTGTCCAGCATCGTCGCGGTGGTGCCCACGAGCAATTGCTTCCATAGATGCGTTTGGGTCGCAATTCCCGAAAGGCGCTGAAGATAATTAAGCAATGTACGTTCTACGGACAGCAAGGAAGTGAGGGGTCCATGGGCCGTCAGCAAGGTCTGTCCTGCAACCACTTTCGCACCATCTTGTACCTTTTCGTTCCATTGAATATCCGCAGACATCGTCTGAAAAATACTGGGAGCGAGGGCCATCCCTGCCACTATGCCTGGCGCCTTCGCACGTAAAACGGCGGTACCGGTAGCCTTCGGGCCAAAACAAGCTAAAGAAGAGTGGTCGCCCGATTCGGGACCTGTACCCAAGTCTTCAGCCAAAGCCGTAGCTAAGTGGGCATTCCATTCGGAGGGGGGGATCATGTCCCAAATTGGTCTCACCTTTGCAAAGTAAGCGTATCAAAATGGAAATCGTCCTTCTTGTTGTGGGGAACACCCAAGAAAAATATGTGCAGCTTGGACTGACGGAATTCAGTTCGAGGATTAATCGTTACGCAAAATTTTCCCTTCAGTCCGTCACAAATAGGGACAAGCAAGCGGAAGCTTTGCGCCCGGGGGATGTACTCATTTTGTTGGATGAACGTGGCGCTGCCCTTACGAGCAATGGTTTTGCGGAGCAGCTGCAAAAATGGATGAATCAAGGGCCTAAGCGATTGGTTTTTGCCGTGGGGGACGCCTATGGTTTTTCGGATGCGTTTCGCGCTCAGGCCCAAGCAGACATCGCCTTGGGCATGATGACCTTTCCGCATGACTTGGTCCGACTTCTCTTTGCCGAACAATTGTATCGTGCATGGACGATACTGCACAACGAGCCCTATCATCACCGTTAGAGATGGGCGGAATAGAGCCTATGTAACGCAGGCTAGAGATCCCTATGTCACATTTGATACACCGCTATGATCCACTCCTTCTCTTGCTCCGTAAAGCGTACTTTTGAAGGATGGCGGTTACCCTAGATGTATTGCAACGTGAATGGCAGGCCAAAACCTTCCGTCCCGTGTATGTTTTTGCTGGGGATGAACCTTTTTTCATGGACCAAGCCATGGAGGCATTAGCGACGCAAACGCTGGAGAAGCATGAAAGGGACTTCAATCTGACCGTGCTTTATGGCCGCGATACCGATGCAGGAAGTGTGATAAGTGAAGCGAAGCGCTTTCCTATGATGGCCGAGCGTACGGTCGTGTTGGTGAAAGAAGCACAGAATTTGAAGGACCTTGAAGCGCTTTCCGCCTATGTAAACCAACCTCAGCCCAGTACTATTTTGGCACTGGCCCTCAAGGGAAAAAAGTTGGATAAGCGCAAAGCATTGTTCAAAGCCTTACAAAAACAGGATGCCGTCTACCTAGAATTCCCCAAACTCTATGACAACCAAGTACCGAGTTGGGTAGAAGCCCAAGGGCGTGCGATGGGCCTGAAGCTCAGCGGCAAGGCAGCTGCACTCCTCGCAGAGTACATTGGTTCAGACCTTTCCCGTATCTACCACGAGCTTGAAAAATTGCTCGCCTTTGTTGGAGAAGGGGGAGAAGTCAGCGCGCAAACCATTGAAGAAAAGACCGGTATTAGCAGAGAATTCAACACATTTGAGTTGATCAAGGCGCTGGCTATTAAAGATGCAGACCAAGCGTATCGCATTGCCAAGAGTATGGGACAAAATCCTAAAAACAATCCCTTGGTGGTGACGCTTTCCTTGTTGTATGGCAACTTTTCTAAGGCATTGGTATACGGGGCCTTGCCAGATAAAAATCCCCGAACCTCAGCCGCAGCACTTAAAGTGTCTGAATTTGCCTTACGTGATGTGGCGCGTTTAGCCCAGTCTTATCCCCCTGCAAAATTGGTACGCATCGTGGGGTATCTTCGTGACGCAGACCGCCAAGCAAAGGGTATGGGCGCACCCCATATAACTGATTCTGACATCTTGCATGAGATCCTTTTCAAAATCCTGTACTAGCCTTTTCTTCCTTCTATATTCTGCAGGAATGTTATTCGCCCAAAGTCCCCTTCCAGGTGGACTGCGCGGCAATATTCAAGAGATGGGCAGTCAAATGCCCCTGGAATACGCCCAAATCATCCTTACAGCTGAGGCAGGAGGGAAGACTTTTGATGCCTTTACCAATTCGGATGGCTATTTTCAAATGAATGGCCTCCTCGTCGGCAATTACATCGCACAGGTAAAATTAGCCGGCTTCAAAACCATGTCCCGCGCTATTCAAGTGAAGTCCGGGCGTATTGGATTTGAGCGTTTTCTTTTAGAAGAGTCCGTGGTCACCCTAGACGACGTTGTGATTGACGTAAGGCGCCAGGAGCAGCAAACCAAGGTGGCAACTGCGTTGGTTCAACTCAGCCCTAAGTCGATTACTACATTTTCTATTGGTGGCGAACCAGATTTGATGCGCGCCTTGCAAGTCTTACCGGGTGTGATTACCACAGGAGACCAAGGGGGACAGTTGTACATACGTGGTGGTGCACCTATCCAAAACCTAGTAAAATTGGATGGGATGATCTTGTACAATCCCTTCCACAGTATTGGTTTTTTCTCCGTCTTTGATACCGATATTTTGCAAAAAGCGGATGTGTATACAGCGGGCTTTGGTGCCCAATATGGCGGTAGGAACTCTTCGGTCATGGATATACGCACCCGAAGTGGAAATCGGCAACGCATCGCAGGGAAGGTGAGTGGCTCTACCTACATGGGCAAAGCTCTTATAGAATTACCCATGGGGGAACGTGGCAGTGATGGCTTGGCACCAAGTTCGTTGTTGATTAGTGCAAAAACGTCCTACCTAGATGTCTTGGCGCCCTACGTATATCCCTATGTGGCAACGGAATTTGGAGGCCTGCCCTTTGAATTCAGCGACTTGTATGGCAAGTACACGGTAGAGTCAAAAGGCGGAAACAAAGCGAATCTTTTTGGATTCAATTTTAGTGACGCGGTGCAGTTTGCGGGAGATAAGTCGATCTCATGGAATTCTACGGGATATGGTGCAGACTTCTTTGTGGTGCCAGCTTCTTCGGGAACCATCATTGAAGGCCACTTAGCGCAAAGTGATTACGTCATTCAATCCACTGAACTAGAAAATCGTCCAAGGGAAAGTCAAATTGACGGTTTCAATGGTGGACTAGATTTTACCTACTTGTTGCGCAAGTATGATGAGTTCAAATACGGTTTGGAATTTGTGGGATACCATACCAAATACCAGTATACCAATACGGTGGGCCGAACCCTCGAGCAGGAGCAAAACACGACTGAATTGGGCGGATATGTGGATTATAAGCGTCAACAAGGTCGTTGGCTTTTGCAGCCAGGATTGCGCTTGCACAATTATGGTTCGCTTGCCGTTGTGCGCGTCGAGCCACGCCTTGGTTTGAAATACAATGCCACCGAATATTTGCGCTTTAAACTTTCGGCCGGCCGCTATTCTCAAAACTTGGTTGCGGCCAACAGCGACCGTGATGTGGTGAATCTTTTTTACGGCTTCCTGAGCGGTGCAGATGACTTACCCAGTGAGTTCAATGGCAAACCCTTAAATACCAAATTGCAAACAGCGGATCACTTAGTCTTTGGGGGTGAATGGAACGTGGTAGGTCGATGGACGTTGGAGTTAGAGGGCTATGTAAAACGTTTTAATCAGATCACCAATATCAACCGGTACAAGATTTACGATGACATTCCGGTCTATGAGGATCAGCCTGAAAGTTTGCGTAAAGATTTCATGGTAGAAACAGGCCTGGCAAGGGGTCTTGATGCCTTGGTCACGTATGAAGACAAGCATTGGTACTTCTGGGGGGTATATTCTTTGGGTAAGGTGACTCGATACGATGGGGTCACCACTTATGCGCCGCAATTTGACCGTCGTCATAACTTAAACCTTTTAGTAGCGTACAAGGGAACGAAAGATTGGGAAGTAAATGTTCGCTGGAACTATGGCTCAGGATTCCCCTTTACGCCTATCCGAGGGTACTATGAGCAACAGACTTTTACAAACCCTCAGGGTCAGCCTTTTATTGATTATCCCTACACAACGCAAAATGGCCAAATGGGCATCCTCTATGGCGATTTAAATAGTCAAAGATTGCCAGCGTATCACCGATTGGACATGACAGCAAAGAAAAATTGGCAGCTCACCAAAACGCAGCGCGTAGAAATGGCTTTGGCGGCAACCAATGTATATAATCGTCCGAATATTTTTTATTACGATACACCCCGTGCAAAAAGGGTAAATCAATTGCCAATTATGCCCACATTGATGTTGAGCTACGCCTTTTAATGCCCTAACTTTGCCGGAACCCACTCGTTCATGGCATCTAGCACAAAATATATCTTCGTTACCGGCGGGGTAACGTCTTCCTTAGGAAAAGGCATCGTCGCCTCTTCACTAGCTACTTTGCTGCAAGCAAGAGGTTATTCCGTCACGATCCAAAAATTTGATCCCTACATCAACATTGATCCAGGGACTTTAAATCCCTATGAACACGGAGAATGTTATGTCACCGATGATGGGGCAGAAACAGATTTGGACTTGGGCCATTATGAAAGATTTTTGAACCGCCCTACATCACAAGCCAATAATGTAACTACGGGTAGGATCTACCAGCATGTCATTGACAAGGAACGTCGCGGCGATTATTTAGGCAAAACGGTTCAGGTGGTTCCTCATATTACGGATGAGATTAAACGCCGTATGCAACTCTTGGGAGCTTCGGGCGAATATGAAATCATCATTACCGAAATCGGAGGGACTGTGGGGGATATTGAAGCCCTACCGTACATAGAATCCGTTCGTCAACTTCGATGGGAATTAGGAAAAAGTTGTGTCAGTATTCACTTGACTTTGGTGCCTTTTTTAAATGCCACAGGTGAGCTTAAAACGAAGCCTACGCAACATTCGGTAAAGATGTTGCAAGAAAGTGGTGTGCAACCGGACATTTTGGTGTGCCGTTCAGAATATGAACTAGGCGATGAGATTAAGCGCAAATTGGCCCTCTTTTGCAATGTCACCCCTGATGCGGTTATTGAATCATTGGATGCCAAAACGATCTATGAAGTGCCACAGCTATTGTTGGCACAAAACATGGATGAAGTCGTGTTGCAAAAACTGGGTCTACCGATCATAGGCAAGCCGGACATGACACGATGGTCTGAATTCCTTACCCGTCTGGAATCACCCTCAACGGAAGTAGAAATTGGCCTTATTGGCAAGTATGTGGAATTGAAAGATTCCTATAAATCGATTTCAGAAGCGCTCATTCATGCAGGAGCAGAAAATAAATCCAAAGTGGTTGTGCGCTGGATTCATTCTGAGGATCTCACGACAGAAAATGCACATGCAACCCTGGAGGGTTTGCATGGTGTTCTGGTAGCACCTGGATTTGGTGCCCGTGGTTTTGAAGGAAAAATTGAAGCCGTACGCATTGCACGTGAAACGGGTATCCCTTTCTTGGGTATATGTTTTGGTATGCAAGCAGCCGTCATCGAATATGCGCGCAATGTACTGGGTTTGCACAATGCAAATTCTTCTGAAGTGGATATTCATACAACTGAACCTGTTATCGACCTAATGGAAGAGCAGAAAAAAGTCACACATAAGGGCGGCACCATGCGATTGGGTTCCTGTGATTGCCGATTAAACGAAGGTAGCCTCAGTCGCAGTCTGTATGGCCGCGCAGAAATTTCGGAACGCCATCGTCACCGTTTTGAATTTAATAATGCCTACCTCGAAGCACTAGAGGCTGCAGGCATGCGTGCAGCGGGTATAAACCCCGAAACAGGTCTTGTAGAAATTATCGAAATCCCTAGCCATCCGTGGTTTGTAGGCGTGCAATTTCACCCAGAATACAAATCAACCGTAGCAAACCCTCATCCACTGTTCGTTGCTTTTGTAGCCGCGTCCCTGACCCATAAGCAGCTTTAACATGTTAGAAGAAAAATCCATTGACCGCAACCAGATTGTGGGGTTTGTCCTCATTGCGGCCATCCTCTTTGGTATGAGCTTTTGGGCTTCGGAAACGCAGCCCGCAGAAACTAAAACCCAAGAAACAACTACAGACCTGGCTAAGGATGATGCGGCACAAGAAGCGCCTGCTGCCCCTGTCTCAGATGCCGTGCCTATGCTGGTGGAAGCTTCGGATAGTGCGGCACTCGCCCCTGAAAATATTGTGCTAGAGAATGAAGTCGTTAAATACACTTTTACCACTGCAGGCGCCCAACTCCTTGAAGTTCAATTAAAGGACTTTAAGCGATACAATGGTGAAGACCTCTACCTGGTGCAAGGACGTCAATCCATGACAGGTGCCCATCAAGGGATCTTTGTGGCAGTTATTGCAGAGGGGAATGATGGGTCCCAATCGTTGACGATGACGTCGGGCACCACCGCATGGACTTACATTTTGGGTGCTAGTAATGCCTATGGTCTCAACTGGTCACTAGATATGGACGGTGCTGCCAATGTTACTTTGGATTGGAAACAGGACGGGATTCGTCAAGAAAAAAGCCTAGAAAATGAGGCGCAAAATACCTCCACGTACTTTTGGGATGCGACGGATCAATCGGACGATTATCTCAGCGATGGGCGCGATGATGAAGAGTCGGTAACCAACATTGCGTGGGTTGCCCATAAGCAGCAATACTTCTCTAGCATCTTTACTAGTGAGACCCCCTTTTCACAGGCGCATTTGCTTACACAGACGCCAGCCATCACGGATACGGGCTTTACCCGTTTATTTAGGTCAAGCCTCACATTAGCTGGGAGCAACGGAGGAGTTCATGCCAAAGGGTTATGGTACCATGGTCCGAATCAATACAACCTCCTTAAAGACTACGATCAGCATTTTGATGAAATCATCCCATTTGGTTGGGGCATTTTTGGATGGATTTCAAAAGGCGCTGTGATACCTATGTTCAACTTATTTGATGGTTTCGGCTGGAATTATGGCCTGATCATCTTTTTAATGGCCCTTATTATCAAGTTGGCCTTATCGCCCCTTACATTCTCTTCGTACAAGAGCATGGCGAAGATGCGGGTGTTAAAGCCTGAGTTAGACGAAATCAATGAGCGCCACAAAGACAGTGATGCAGCCAAAAAGCAGCAAGAAGTCATGTCCTTGTATCAAAAGGTGGGTGTAAACCCCCTAGGAGGGTGTATTCCCCAGTTATTGCAATTCCCTATTCTCATTGCCATGTTTCGCTTTTTTCCCGCGAGCATTGAATTGCGTCAACAGTCGTTCTTATGGGCAACGGATTTGTCATCGTATGACTCTGTTTTTGAGTTTGGTCAATGGTTTACCATTCCCTTTTATGGTGATCATGTAAGTTTGTTTACCATTTTGATGGCGATTTCTACGTATATCTATACCAAGTTCAATAATTCCATGACGCCTCAATCAGGGAATAGTATGATGCAACAACAAATGGTCATCATCCAATACCTCATGCCCGTGATGCTTTTGGTTTGGTTCAATAATTATGCTTCGGGCCTTTCTTTCTATTACTTTGTAAGTAACATTTTAATTTTTGGTCAGCAGTGGATGATTCGTCGCTTCTTTATTGATGAAGAATCGATTCATGCCAAATTGATGGCCAATAAAGCGAATGGCGGTAAGACCTCAAAATTGCAACAGCGTATGAATGATATGATGGAAGCCCAAAAAGAAGGGGGAAATCGTCGCATGCGCCGTCAAGAGAAGTAACAGGTCATAACGAAGCCATCCTGAGCTTCATTTTACAGCCTGGAGAAAGGATGATGGTCAACCTATTTTCGCATTAAAAGCAGATCCCCGCGTTCTTCGATGGACCGGGGATCTGCATTTTAAAGAAGGGGGAAGCATAGGACTTTGTCCAGCAATAGAATCAATTTTCAGCTTTTGGCTCAGGCTACTCTTCCGAAATACAGATCATATCTGATTGGGATGGTGAGGTCTGCCTAATACGCAAAAGGACATGGACTTGTGCGCGTGGTTACATGCCGCTTATGGGAATCAAGGCTAGGCCACAATGGCGCGAGAGGTAACTATACGCTGGGCAGAAGAGCAAAAAACAGACAGACTATGATAGTGCAGCACCATGTTGAGCATAGGGCTTCTGCTAAGGTGTTAAAGCATCTTGGCTTTCAAGAAATAAGGGGAGCGGATGGCCACGCCGAAAAAGACGTGTGTCAATACCAACGAATAGCGCTGTTAAAATGAAAAAAGGCGCACCCAGAGGGCGCGCCTTTTAAAATCTGAATTGGAAGGTCTTATTTGCCTTCGTAGCCGTTTACAAAAAGAACGCCTGCAGTGCCATCAAAGCGCTCAGACCAGATCACCGTAACAACTTCATATTCTACACCCGGAAAAGCAGGAAGCAATTTTGGAAGCTTCAGTTGGATAGGGGTATACTTTGATCCAAAGATGTCACCCTTGAAATACGAGCGTCCCAATGGGTTTACCGTATCAAGGGTAACGCCCCAATCAAAAGCTGTCACGCCTTGTACTACGGGAATATGGTCATGGGTGTAAACGTCACCGGCTTTTCTGCCCACCGTATCAACAGCCCAAGTGGAAGGAGTCACACCGGACCCCGTCGTAACAATAGGTACGGAAGAAACTTGGTTTAAGTTGACGGGCATACCGTTTACGGTGTATTCACGTGCTTCAATACCTGTTGCGAGCAAATAGCTCTGAACGAAGTAAGAAGTGTTCTTGCTGTCTTCAAAGAATTGCACTTTGATATCCACAATCACGGTATCACCTTCTGCATTTTCATGCGTAATGTGCGCAACACCGACAACGGGAATACCGCTCAAAGCAGCACTTACTGGGCCAGAAACACTTTGGCCAGCATCAGCATTGTTGACATAGAAGTTAGGAACCCCACTCGTAGGGAATGTATTGTTCAATAAAGTTTGAACTGGGGTAACAAGAGGGTCTCCGGTATGTGAGGCAAAGCCAATGACGCGGATATTGCTATCGCCATCCACATTGTACTTGCGCATTTCTTTTAACATCAATGCTGCACCATTTGGGCAATATTGACACCACGTACCCGTGGTTTCGATTAAGAAAGCTTTTTGATCTTCCGTTACCACCAAATCATCGGTGATATACTTTTCGGGAGTGGGCTCTGGTTCATTCGTTGTGCAGCTTGCAAAGGCAATGGCGACAAGGGAGAGCACTACATACTTTTTCATGGTACTTAACGTGTAGAAGTTGAACCATAAATATACGGAGATACGGGGTTCTTCCACACTTTGATGAACAAGGGTAGGTGGTCGGATGCGCCTCCGTAGTATTTCCCCGCGTAAAAGGTGGGTTTAATGGTGGGGCTGTTGCCTGGCTTTGAGTGCGTTCCGAAGGGTATTGCCTGATATGCTCCCTGCCATTGGGATGAAACCGAAGACCAAGCACTATCCAAATGACTCCACCTCTTGCCAAAGGCATAGGTGCCCCATGGGATGATGGAATGTAATTCGATCAAGCCAATCTGAGACATCCAAATACCGAGGGGTCCATTGGGATGCGTATTCAGATCTCCAATGATTAGGTCCACTTCTCGATGAGATACAAGAAGATCCAACGCTTCTTTTCTCACACGTTCATTAGGCTGCCGCAGAGAGGGGAGGTGCACCCATACCAGCACGATGGTATCGTCCTCACTTTTAGACTGGAACAAAGTCCATACCCCTTCACGACTCTTTCCTGTGTGTACTTGCGCAATAAATGCAACGGAGTCTAGGCGCCATCGTTGATGGTTGTAGAAAACAGCTACGTCTATACCTCGTGCGTCCGGACTATCACGGTGGCAGCGCCACATAGGCCACTCCCAAGGAAAACTTTCCTGAAGATCATCTAATACTTGCGCATTTTCAACTTCGCAAACGCCTATGAAGTCTGGGATGTTTTGACCTGCGGCCGCGCGCAGGCCCTTGCTTAGCCGTTGCATTTTACGGTAATACCTGTAGCGTGTCCATTCTTTGATTCCATTTGGGGTGAAGTCATCATCCCGCGTAGTAGGATCTTTCAGGGTGTCAAATGCATTTTCCAGATTCCACCAAAGCGCGATAAGGGTATCGCCATTTTCCGGCGCAGATTGTTTCACCCCTTCGGGGATCACATCACAGCAAAATAGGGACAGTAGAAAAAGAAGCACGGTCCAAAATTCTGCGCATGCCCCAAAAAAACCGGTTGAAAACGTCTAAAAATACTTGACAATCCCTACACAAGTTTATGGCCCGTTGGAAAGCCGAAATAAACACGCGTCGCCGTAGCTCAAAAATCGATATTCCTGAGCCAACGCTTGGGTATAGAGATCTTTCCAGGGGGACCCAATCCCAGCGGCAATTAGAAGAAGTAGGGTGCTCTGTGGCTGGTGGAAATTGGTCATCAAAAGATCGACAACCCGAAAAGAATAGGGCGGGGCGATCAAGAGGGCCGTATGGCTTGTAAGGCTGCTTTGACCTGTTTCGTCTAGATACGTCCCCAAGGCCCGCAGCGCTTCTGAACGCGACATTTTGGGTACATCAAGATCATAAGGGGTCCATTGATCCAACACTTTCGGTAAAGGCATGCCGCTAGCGCTAATGCAGCCTAGCCAGTACACGCTCTCAAGTGTGCGCGCAGCCGTTGTGCCTACTGCCCAAATGGGTCGACCATCCGCCAGCGACTGCAAGGTCTCTCTGGTTATGTGGATCTCTTCCGCATGCATGGGGTGGCCTTCCATCGCATCGACTAGGACGGGCTGAAAAGTTCCCGCACCCACATGCAATCGGACGGACTGAGTCTTCCAACCAAGGGCATCCATGTCTGTGAGCAATGCTGGTGTCCAATGTAAGCCCGCCGTGGGCGCGGCAACTGAACCCTCCACTCGGGCAAAAACAGTTTGATAGCGATGTTGATCATGTTCCTCTGCCTTGCGTCGCATGTAGGGAGGTAGGGGCAGCTCACCTAGGTGTGCCAAGATCTCCGACCACGTTTTGGGTCCATCCCAAAAAAAACGCACGACAGACACATCTCCTTCGATATGAATGCGCTCAGCAGACAGTGAATCCATTTGAAGGACTTGTCCCGCTTTCCATTTTTTTGAAAAACGCACCTTGCACCGCGCAATAAGTTCCCTGGTAGCTTCCATGGCTTGTTCGACTGAACCCGCTTCGGGACTCAAATAGAATAATTCAAAGGGGTGCGCCTCCCCGCGCGGGAAAAACAAGCGGGCCTGCACCACGCGGGTTTCATTCAAGACAAGGTGCCCGCCAGATCTAAAGCCAAGATCTTCTAATGCTGAAGCCATTTGCGCAACTTGGCGGTGGGATGTTTTCCCCTGGCCATGAACCAGCAGTTTTGCCGCATCACGCGGCTCTATGGCAAATTGGGCTATCCGGTCCTCTGGGAGTACATAGCTATAGTCAGAAATGCGCAGTTGCTTCGGGTCCATGGCTGCAAAGATAGCCGTTGCTATGGCCTACCTTCGTGGGTATGCCCACGGTGCTTCTTTCGGTAATCAATGATTTGCATTCGGACCAACGGGTACATCGCACCTGTTTGGCTTGGATGGAGCGGGGCTATCATCCCATCCTGGTGGGTCGAACCTTTCCCAATCCATCCCCCGTGGAGCGGCCCTATGAAACCATTCGATTGCCTTGCCGATTTCAGCGGGGCCCCTTCTTCTACCTAGAATATCAAATGCGCCTTTGGTCCCTTTTGCGCAAGGCCCGACCGGATGTGTATTTGGCTAACGATCTTGACACGCTTTGGCCTCAGGCTTTTTGGGCAAGCCGCCGTCAAAAGCCCTTGGTGTATGATAGCCATGAGTACTTTTTAGGTGCGCCTGAGTTAGAATCACGGCCTTGGATTCAGTCCCTTTGGCGCTGGGTCGAACGGCGCACCATGCCCAGGGTTGATTTTGGTGTAACGGTCAATGCCTCCATAGCCCAAGCGTACTATGCGGAGTATGGTCAATCCATGGATATTGTGCGCAATGTTCCGCTGCTACCTGAGGGTGGATTGCCCTTTGCCGCAGAAGGAGACCTTCAGCAAGAAGAACGGAGACTATTGGCTTGTCGGGCACTTGGACTGCCCGAAGATCGACCCATTTGGATTCTTCAAGGTGCGGGAATTAACATGGATAGAGGGGCAGAAGAGCTCTTGCAGGCGGCGGGTGCACATGCGTCTGCTCTTTTGCTCTTGGTTGGGTCAGGTGACGCTATTCCATCGCTACAAGCAGAGGCCCAACATCAAGGTTGGATCCATGAAAAAGTTCGCTTTGTGGGACGTGTAGGACGCGAAGAACTGGCGCAGTACACCCGTGCCGCCCACGTCGGGTTTTCATTGGACAAGCCCAAAAGCCAAAACTACCGTTGGAGCCTACCCAATAAATTGTTTGATTATTTCCAGGCGGGCATTCCCGTGATTGCAAGTGGTTTAGTCGAAGTAGAGAAGCATTTGGGAACGGCAGGGAAGGTTCTTTCACATATTACACCCGAGACCATCCTCGAAGCGGTAGGGTCCCTTATGAAGTCCGATACCTACGCCAGTGCTTCGCGGGCTGCGCAGGCATCGGCACATCGCTTCCATTGGGGAAATGAAAAGCGTGTTTGGCACCAACTTATCGATCGAATGGAGGGCATCCACACTGTCCATATTTGGTCCATGGACCGCCTAGAGCCCCCTCCGTATGGGGGAACCTTAGAAGTGAAAGGACAACTCGAAAGCCTCCTAGCGGCTGGTTTTCAGGTGGTGCTTCATGCCACGGCCAAGGAAAGATTAGCGCATCCTGTTCCGCTGCAAATGACCGATTATCCAGGGGTGCAATGGCGCACGTATCGCAGAAAAAAAGGGGCTTTTTGGTTGTTTTTTACTGCAGGGATTCCCTACATGGTCGGCAGTAGAAAGAGCCGGCAAATGCAGCATAGCCTCAACATGGCTAAGGGACATCACCTCGTGCAAGGAACCCACCTAACGGGCCTCACGTATCCGGCTTCGGCCATCTTGCGTTGGCATAATCCAGAAGCACTGTACTATAAGAGCCTTGGGGAAATACAAAAAGGGTTCAAAGCCTTGTATCTGCGTCGTGAAGCCACCTTGCTTTCACGTTGGGAGACGAACTTAGCCAAGCGATGGCAAGGACCTGTGTGGGTTTTGAGTCCCGTAGATGCCCTCTTATGGATCGCCCTAGGTGGAAAGCCCCCCCTTGTTCTCCCCCCGCAGAAAAAATTCCCAGGAAGCATCCCTCTTGAACCTGCACAGCGCACTATGTTACTCGTCCCTGGAAAATTTTCTGTACCAGAAAACGCCCAAGCGGCATGTTTAACGCATGGGCTTTCTGTTTCGGTAACATGGGCGGGTCATGGTTTTTCAAAGGAATTACGTCGGTCCGCCGCACATCATGGAATTACTGTCCTAGATCAACCCGATGATGCCATGATGCATACCGCATTTGCCCAAGCCTCTATGGTTTTGGTTCACGCAGAGCACAGCCTAGGGGTCAAGTTGAAGTTGATTCAAGCACTCTATCAAGCGCGATGGATTTTGGCGCATGAGGCAGCTGTTCAAGGTTTGTCCTTGTCCGAAGAAGCGGGAATTTTGACCTATACGGACCGTTTAAGCCTTGAAAAGGCGATTCAGACCGTTGAAAATCTTGGATGGGATACCGATAGAGCAATCAAAGCCGAGGAGGCGCGACGTTTTTGGACACAGCCCTTGCAAGCCTCCTCATTACTCTAGAGGACGTTTAGAGGGTTCGTTGCACCGTGCTGCTGATTCCCCCATTGGCGCATTTCCAAGTTGGGTGCGGAAATTTCAGAAGCAAGGCATAGTCATGGGTCGCCATAAGAATGGTTCTACCTGAAGCAGAAATCTCTTCCATCAAATGCATGATTTCTTCCGAAGTATGAGGGTCTAGATTACCCGTAGGCTCATCCGCAAGTATGAGCGGCGGGTTGTTCAATAAGGCGCGAGCAATGGCTACGCGCTGTTGCTCACCACCCGACAATTGGTAAGGCATTTTGTGCTCCTTGGTGGCCATGCTGACGCGCTTGAGCACCTGTTGAATGCGGTCGCTGTTTTCTGATTTGTTGTGATGTCCGGTCGCCTGCAAAACAAAATCGAGGTTGTCGAAGACACTTCGGTCCATCAGCAATTGAAAATCCTGAAAGACGATGCCCAAATTTCTGCGCAAGAAGGGAATGTCTTTATCCTTCATGCTGGGCAAATCATATCCAACTAATTGCCCTTCCCCTACAGTCAAAGGCAAGTCTGCGTACAAAGTTTTGAGTAAAGAGGATTTTCCAGAACCCGTTGCCCCAATCAAATAGACAAAGTCTCCTTCTTGCATTTCGAGGCTTATCTGGCTCAAAATCAAGTGATCACCTTGATAAATATCGGCGTTGGATAGGGATAAAATGGGCGTAGTTGCAGACATGGGCATGGTTTATGCCACAAATTAACAGGATTTTCCCCGTCCGGACTACCTTTATGCTTCTTACAATGATGCGAAGACTATTCTTGATACTCTGCTTGGTCGGTGCCGCAGCGGCGCACGGACAAGCCCCGTTCTCTCATACCACACCCACTTCGCGCTATGCGGATAGCCGTGCGCTTTTTGATCGTGCCTTGTATGCACCTGCTGCGGAAGGCTTTGACATCGTGCTTTCACAGATGGATCCACAGACTGATTTGGCAGAGCAGGCAGCATTTTTCCGTTCGATTTGTGCCGTGCGCCTAATGAACCGTGATGCGGATGACCAAGTTTTGGCTTTTTTGGATGCCTACCCAAGCACTTCTCGCCGAAAGGAAGCGGTGTTGGAAATGGCGGAATATTCCTTTAACCGTCGCCGATATGCAGATGCGCGCGATTGGCTTCGCCGACTCGATGGCTTATACCTTCCCAAGACAGAGCGGGCAGAAGTACAGTTTAAGCTGGGCTATTCACATTTCTTGCTTGAAGAATATGATGCAGCACGTCCGCAATTTGCCGCCGCGAAGGCAACCAGATTTCCAGTTGCCGCTTCTGCACAATACTATTACGGCCACATCGCGTACCTAGACACCAACGATGTGACGGCGATGGAGAATCTTGAACCGTTGCAGGACCATGAAGAATTTGGCGCTGTGGTGCCATACTATTTAGCCCAGATGTATGCCCGCCAGGGCTTGGACGATAAGTTGCTCACTTTGGGGCAGTCTTTGATGGAGAATGCCTCCGCCAAGCGCACACCTGAAATCGCCAAACTGATTGGCCAAAGTCTTTACAAGAAAAAGCGCTATCCCGAAGCCTTGCCCTATCTCGCGATGCACCGTGATCTTGGGGGAAAGATGACCGCTGATGACTACTATCAACTCGGGGTGGTCAGCGCCCAAACCGGCCGCTACAAAGAAGCGATTCAAGCCCTGAATAAAATCTCGCTGAACAACAGCCAAGTTTCTGAATTTGGCCTCTATCTATTGGCTGATTGCTATGTGAAAGAAGGGCAGTTTGAAGAAGCCTTGAGCGCATTTGCCGCCATCAGTTCAACAGCGAACGATCCGGTCATACAAGAAGAGTCTGCGTTTCAGGCAGCCAAATTGACCTACAAGAGCTCGAGTCCTTTTGGGGATGCCCTGAATCTTTTTAAACGCTTTTTGGTAGACTTCCCTCAAACAGAACACCGACGTGAGGCGAATGAATACCTCGCCAATCTCTACATCACTTCGAAGGATTACGGCCGTGCCATGGAAGCGATTGTGCAAACGGGCATGGGCACTATGGCCATGCGTGAGGCCTATCAACGTGTGGCCTATTTTCGCGCGGTAGAGTTGTTTCAGGTCAGTGACTGGAGTGGCGCGCAGGAGTACTTCAATAAATCCTTGGGCTATCCCCAGAACTTAACCTTTGTCGCTTTGAGTCATTTTTGGTTGGGCGAATTGGCCTACCGCAAAGGTGATGCGCAAGAAGCCTTGGCGCAATTTGAATCTTTCCTCAAAACGCCAGGTAGTTATACCCTAACCGAGCGCTCTACGGCATTATATAACAAGGCGTATTGTCTCTATAAATTAGATCGATTAGAAGATGCGGCATCCGGCTTCCGCGTATATCTGCAAGATGCGAAGCCCACCGACCGTAAGACCTTTGACGCTACCCTGCGCCTTGCTGATTTGTATTTCTTACTCGGAAAGCACGCTTTGGCGCAAGAATATTATGAGAAATCTGTGCGCAATGAGCCGAAAGGACGTTATCTCGGCTATGCAAAATATCAACAAGCGCTGTGCATGGGCCTGTTAGGCAAAGACCAACAGAAAATGGATCTTTTGCGCAAACTGTCCCAAGCCAAGGATGGACAAGATGCATTTGGTGGAAAGTATGCAGAAGAAGCCTTGTTTGAGCTGGCACAAACAGAATTACGCCGCGGTGACAACAGCGCCGCAGAGGCAGATTTTCTTCAATACATGCGGAGGGTACCCGGTTCTGAACAAGCAAGGCGTGCTGCCCTCAACGTGGCTATAGCGCAACGCAATGACCAGCGATTAGATGCGGCCATTCTCACTTTTCAGGAGGTGGTGAACAAGTACCCAGGCACCCCAGAAGCACGTGAGGCAATCACGACGGCACGTTCAGTCTATGATGAAGCAAACCGCATTGATGATTACCTCACCTGGGTTCAGGGCATTGATTTTGCTCAGGTGCGTGCAAGCGAATTAGACAGCGTTGCCTATATGTCAGCCTATGACAAGTACGCGCAATCCAATTTTGAAGAAGCTGCAAAAGGTTTTGGACGCTATTTGACGCGTTTCCCTGACGGATTCTTCACCGAAAAAGCCCACCATTATACCGGTGAGTCTGCGCGTCGTCTGAATAAGCCCGATGAAGCGTTGGCGTCCTTCCGTAAGATAACCCAAGGTCCCATTGGCGAATACCATATTAATGCTTGGACCTGGATACTCCGTATCTCAACAGCCCGAAAGAAGGCAGATGAAATGCTGCTTGCCGCTGAGTCTTTGCTTTCCTTGTCGGACGACCCGAGTTTGCTTCGCGAGGCCAATGTAGCCATGATGCAGGGCAACCAACAGAGGGCAAACCTAGAGGTGGCTTACGGCTATTCAGAAGTGGTGGCAGCGGATGAGCGAAACAGTCCCGAAATGCGAACGGAAGCGAAAGCCAATATGGCGCGTGATGCCATGGCCCTTGCTTTAAAGGCCCAGCAGGTCACTAAAACGGCGGACTTTATCCCGAGTTGGGGTAGCGTTGGACTCGAAGTAGGTGCACAAATGTGGGTGGACAAATCACTCAGTGCCTATGCTGCGCTTAAAAAAGAGGGCCCAGCACTCCTTCAGGCAGAGGCATCGTACTTTGAAGCACTCGTGTCTTATTTGGACGGGGCCTACACTGCCTCTAATGATGAAATATTTTGGTTGATCGATAATCTTCCAAGTCAAGGTGCGTGGCGTTATAAAGCCCTACTGGTCTTAGCGCATAACTATGCGGGATTAGAAGATTTGTTCCAGGCGAATTACACCTTGGACTTTGTCATCGCAGAAAATTTTATTGCCGAAACGGCAGAGCTGGCCAAAAAATTCAAAGCATCGCTAAATACGGTCCCAGAGGATCAGACAGGCGCTGCAGTTGACACAATCCTTGAAACGCCCACCCTTCCATGAAGCGTATCCTATTTACCTTATTTGCAAGTGCCGCTATCACGGCCTTGGCACAGCCTGTGATGAACGGTTTGGAGATTTCCGTCACTGAAAAATACAAGGCACAAGTGGCAGAAGGCATCAAGATTACAGGACAGCCCAATGTGATGGACACAACAGTAGAAAAACTGCCCGTCTCTGTGAGCCTACGAACCCGTACGTGGGTGCCCGAACCCAGAATGGAAGCGATACCGCCTATCAAAATCAGTCGCACGCGCTTGGAGCGATTGCCTGCAAATACGGGGCACATGTCCTTTGGCAATTACGCTACTGCAGATGTCGGTTTTGCGCTAGGAAATGCCCGCTCAGATTTGCAACGCTGGGGTATTTCGGGCCAACATTTTTCTACGCAAGGGGGTTTTAGCGCGAAGGATGCACAGGGAACACCGCTTCAGGTATTTAACCGTGCTCTGTGGATGGAAAACAATCTTAGTGGCCACTATGCACGTATTATCGGTCGCGGGCGTTTGAGTACCAAAGGGAGTGCCGACTGGAATCGCTATGCCTTTTATGGTCAGCCTTTGAGTCCGTTTAATGCAGCGGATACTGCAAATGCAGCACCTGGACGCTGGATACAGGATTACCAATTAGGCGTTGACTATACCATGAGCCGTATACGCCGAAAGCAAATTTTCCATGGTGCCCATCTCAATGGCCATCATTGGATTGACCAAGGAGGTCGGCAAACAGAGTCAGGTTTAGGTGGAGGGATTGATTGGAAATTACCTGTCCAAGATGTGGATTTAGAACTGCCTCTTACGGGTTCTTGGAACCATCTTTTTCAAGCCGGAAATCAAGACAGCACTGGACTGCCTATTGGCCCGCAAGACTTTTGGGCGGGGCAGTTTTCTCCTGCTGTATCGGATAGTGTGGGCAATTTGTATTTCAGGGTGGGATTGAATGCCATTTTTACGGGCCGCGGTGCAGTATTGGATAAGCCTTACCTGCCTCCCGTAGTCCACCTTGAATTTCCTTTGGTGAAGCAGGTTTTAAACCTCTACGCCGGACTCGAGGGGTCTGCTGACAATGGCGGCATGCGCTCCAGGGTGAACGACATGTCCTTTTTATCCGAGACGGCTGCCTATGAAGCGGTGCGTCAAGCCAGTTTGTATGCTGGGGCATCAGGACGTTTAACTTCTACGATTGGCTATCGATTCGGGGTTCGTCAGCGGTCCTACGCCAATTATGCTATGTATACCCGAAATGCGGCAGATATGTCATCAGGAATGGACAGTGGCCGTTTTCAGGTTGAGTATGTGGGCGTAACCATGCTCGAGCCATCGGGTGAATTGAGTTTTCAAAATGGACTCGGTTGGGAAGTGCGGGCCTTTGCCCTGTTGCGCAATGCCACAAGAACAGATGGGGGTGCCTTATATCACGTACCCAACGCCGAAATAGGGGGACAGGCTTTCTTCAATATCAAGGATAAGATTCGATTGGAGTCAACGGTTATTTACCATGGATCGCGCCTTGCACCAGGTGCATCAGAGCCAATTTCATTGCCTGGATTTTTGGATGGACGACTCTCTGCGGTATACACGTACAATGCGCAGTTGAATGCCACATTTAAAGTAGAAAACCTGTTTCACAGCCGGGCGACCTGGTGGTTGGGCTACCCCATTCAGGGAATTAGGGCAAATTTGGGCTTGGTTTACAAATTTTAAGGTAAAACGAGCCCCGCATGCGAGAGTGCGAGAAAAGCGCTCTTGTTGAAAAAAATGTTCATAAACGCGCATGTTTTTGTTTGCGCTGAACCCCTAGGAAAACTGCTGAAGTTATCTTTGTAGGATAGACATTTTTACCCACACCCATTATGAGTGAATCCCAAAATTACGGCGCGGATAGCATCCAGGTTCTTGAAGGACTTGAGGCAGTACGAAAACGTCCTGCGATGTACATCGGTGACGTTGGCCAAAAAGGACTCCACCACTTGGTCTATGAAGTTGTTGACAACTCCATTGACGAAGCGCTGGCAGGTCATGCAACCTCGATTCAAGTCACCATCAATGAAAGCAACTCAGTCACCGTAAAGGATGATGGACGAGGCATTCCTGTGGCTATCCACACCAAAGAAAATCGATCTGCGCTGGAGGTCGTGATGACGGTTTTGCATGCAGGAGGGAAGTTTGACAAAGACTCGTACAAGGTTTCGGGTGGATTACACGGCGTAGGCGTATCCTGTGTCAACGCTTTATCCTCGCTTTTGCAAGTCAATGTGCACCGCGAAGGCAAGGAATACCAACAGGAATATTCTATTGGTAAACCCTTGTACCCAGTAAAAGAAATTGGGGAATCGGATTATCGCGGAACGATTGTCACCTTCCAACCTGACGCAAGCATATTCTATGAAGCCGTATACCAATATGACATCTTGGCTGCGCGTCTGCGTGAGTTGGCTTATCTAAACCGAGGCATAAGCATTCAATTGACGGACGATCGCGACAAGGATGAGGATGGCGTATCGCGGACTGAAGAGTTTATGTCCGAAGGGGGTCTGCGTGAGTTTGTCGTCTTTATTGACCAAAATCGTGAGGCGTTAATCCCTCATGCCATGTACATGGAAGGGGAAATTGAAGGTATCCCCGTAGAAGTAGCTATGAGCTACAATACCGGCTATGCTGAAAATCTCCATTCCTACGTTAACAACATCAATACCCACGAAGGAGGCACGCACTTGGCGGGCTTCCGTCGTGCACTGACCCGCACGCTCAAAAAATATGCGGATGAAAGTGGCATCTTAACCAAAGAGAAAATAGAAGTGGCAGGCGATGACTTCCGTGAAGGATTGACCGCCGTCATTTCTGTGAAAGTTCAAGAACCCCAATTTGAAGGTCAAACCAAAACCAAATTGGGTAACTCAGAAGTGGCAGGCGCTGTAGACCGTATTGTGGGAGAGATGCTCAACAATTATTTGGAAGAGCATCCCAATGAAGCCCGCATCATCGTGCAAAAGGTTGTCCTTGCAGCTAAAGCGCGGATTGCAGCGCGGAAGGCCCGCGAAATGGTACAACGCAAAACCGTTTTGGGCGGTAATAGCCTGCCAGGAAAATTGGCGGATTGTTCTGAAACAGACCCTGCGTTGTGCGAAATATTCTTGGTAGAGGGTGATTCAGCGGGTGGAACAGCAAAACAGGGCCGCGATCGTAAATTCCAGGCTATCATGCCCCTTCGTGGTAAGATTCTCAATGTTGAAAAGGCAATGCAACACAAGGCCTTTGAAAACGAAGAAATCCGGAACATATACACTGCCTTGGGCGTGAGTATTGGCACGGAGGAAGACTCAAAGGCATTGAATATGGTCAAATTGCGCTACCACAAAATTGTCATCATGTGTGACGCGGATGTGGATGGGTCACACATTGCCACGTTGATTATGACCTTCTTCTTCCGCTACATGAAGGAGTTGATCGAAAGTGGCTATATCTACATTGCATCCCCTCCCTTGTATTTGGTCAAAAAAGGCAGTAAGTCTGCCTATGCGTGGAACGAAGCGCAGCGCGATCAAATTGCCAGAGAATTAGGTGGTGAAGAGCAAACGGGCATTGGTATCCAGCGCTACAAAGGTTTGGGTGAGATGAATGCAGAGCAGTTGTGGGTGACTACCATGAATCCTGAAGGACGTACCCTCAAGCAAATCACCATTGACAATGCATCAGAAGCAGACCGAATCTTCTCTATGTTGATGGGAGATGATGTTCCGCCACGTCGTGAGTTTATCGAGAAGAATGCGCGCTATGCCCGCATTGACGCGTAAGCCCAGCTAACTTTGCAGTCCATTCACAAACAAAAGATCCTACTACATATGAAAATCACAGTAGTTGGCGCCGGTAACGTAGGTGCTACATGTGCAGAAGCGATGGTCCGCATGGAACTCGCCACAGAAGTTGTTCTTCTGGATATCAAAGAGGGCTTTGCTGAAGGCAAGGCCATGGACATGAACCAGACGGCAACCCTGCATGGTTTTAACACCAAAGTAAAGGGTGTGACCCATAACTATGCTGCTACAGCAGGCTCTGCGGTAGTGGTAGTAACGAGCGGCTTACCCCGTAAGCCAGGCATGACCCGAGAAGAGTTGATTGGCACTAATGCGGGCATTGTGCGCACAGTAGTGTCACAGGCCTTGACGCATTCACCCAATGCAATCATCGTGGTGATTTCGAATCCAATGGATACTATGACCTACTTGACGGCGAAGGAAAACGGCTTGCCAAAGCATCGCGTCATCGGGATGGGCGGTATTTTGGACAGTAGCCGTTTCAAGTATTACCTATCTGAAGCCATGGGGGTTCCTGCAAGTGACTTACAAGGCTCAGTCATTGGGGGCCATGGGGATACGACGATGATTCCACTTACAAGATTGGCATCTTACCAGTCCACGCCTGTAGCGCAGCACCTTTCTGCCGAAAAGTTAGAAGAAGTCAAGGCAGCTACCATGGTAGGGGGCGCCACGCTCACGGGACTTATTGGCACCTCTGCATGGTATGCGCCAGGGGCCGCAGGTGCGGCGTTGGTCGCAAGTATTGTACGAGATCAGAAAAAAATCTTTCCTTGCTGTGTTTATCTAGAGGGCGAATATGGCCAAAAGGATATCTGTCTTGGGGTGCCCGTTGTCATTGGAAAAAATGGCTGGGAGTCGATAGTAGAATACAACCTCACAGATTCAGAACAGGCAGCATTCAATAAGAGTGCGGATGCGGTTCGCGCCATGAACGCGGTCCTGGACACGTTGTAAGCGCCTCTTCCTTTTTCCCGAAAATGCTGTACCGGTGCTGCGCAAGCCACCGGTACATTTTTTTTAGGCCAGGTGTATAGGCCAGGCAAAAAGCCCCTATGCGGTAGCGCCCTCCTAGTTGTTTGCATGCCATGACCACAGCCTCAGCGCCCTCCCAGTAGTGTGATCCAGCGACCAACATGACGGATTGAGGCAAGGGGATGCCTTGTTGCTCACAGAAGGTTTGCGTCCATGTGCTTTGTAAGGGCGTATATCGAAAGAGTGCGTGCTTGTCGCGTTCCATGATCCAACGAACGGACCTTTGACATAAAGCGCAAGGGCCATCATAGACCAAAACCCATTCTTGAAAGCCTAAGGGCACCAAGGGCTTAATGCGTCTTAATCCAACGAACAAACTGGGATCCTTGCTGGATAATATACACCCCATCGGGCCATTGGTTGGTACGTATGTAGGGCACTGAAGCGCATTCGACATCAGCTTGTTGGTGCATCGGTCGTCCTTGTATATCTAGGATGCGAATTTCACCATCCCCTCCGTTAAGCCAGAATCCTTCATTTCCTGGGTTGGGAAATACTTCCAAGCTTTGGATGGGGGGCGAAGAAGGCCATGGCCATTCGGGCAGATTGATAGAGGTTGTATCGCCCGCAAAAAAGCGCAATCCACCCGTTGACAGTCCCATCACCATTTCTGGGCGGCCATCACCGTCCATGTCTGCAATAACAGGTGCATTATGCCGCCCATCCCGCAGCCAGTGACGCCTTATAGGCATGCGTGGAATGAGCGTGAATCGGAAGTCAGGCCGTAAGCTGTCACTTCCTAAATAGGGCATTGTGCAGCCGTTGGTCGTGATGCTATTATGGTTAAATACATCACCAAAGGCATGGGAGGGAAAGGCGGTTGGCGTAGCCGCCAAATGCACATCTGAGCTCGGTACATTTTTGCTAAAACAGATCTCAATCACGACGTTTGATACCCCATTATAGTCAAAGGGGGATTGCAGGGTAATCGCATTCCAGCCTTGGGTGGGGACATGAATGTATGAATAGCACAGCTGACCTTCTGGGGCATAACCCTTGAGGCTATCAAGCGAGCTGTGCCCTATGCGAAGACTAAATCCTTGACTTAGGTAGGGCGAACTTACAGAGACCACATTAAGGCTTAGATGTGTTATTCTACTTGCACTCAGCCCTGCAGCAGCCATTTCGGAGGCCTTGATGAGGTACTGATGGCGTCCTGCTCTTTTACTGCTTCCCCATGGCGTTTCAATGACGCTGGAGGTTGCTGTAGATCCGGTACCAATGGTAAGGTCCACACTGGTAGGGGCATTTTGCGTGAAGCTCAATGAATCCAACTGATAGACGCCTGAGTCTGCCGTTCCAAGGGCTAAAAATCCACGCCCGTCCAAGTTGACGTAGCGGGGGATAGCACGCCCAGCGGATACGCCCCGAAAATCTGCATCAATGGCACCGAACTGATTCGTCACTAGCGTGTAGACCGTGTTGATGTTTTCATAATAGGCGACGGCACCCAATTCATTCCCTACCAAAAGGTCCATGTCACCGTCCCCATCAAGGTCAGCCAATTCAGGGGTGGCAAACTGCCCAACGTCAATTCCCTGAAAGGCACTGCTTACTTGGCCCGTAAAGGCAGGGTTAAAATAAGTCCCCGAATTGGCCCAAAAAGCCAATTTCCCATCATTGCGCCCAATGAGTAAATCGAGCAAGCCATCTCCATTGAGGTCTGCCGCGGTCGGGGCGCACCATGCTGCCTTCAGCGCGGCTTGTGCGGCAGGCGAAACATTCAGGGATTGGCGTTGCCAATCGGGATGGGTTGCGCTGCCTACATTTTTCCAAAATTCGATGCCTTGGGCGGTCCCTACAATGAGGTCCAACAACCCGTCGGTGGTCAAGTCTGCTAGTTCTGGGACCGCATAGCGTCCAGCATCCAACATGTGTCCTTGTAAAAAGCTAGAATCCGTCAAGGTCCATATAGGGGCGGTTGCGGTCCCAGTATTCTGGTAGAGCCAAACACAGGTGTCGCTGATGCCCGTAGGCATGGTTGGCGAGGCGATGACATCGACAAGTCCATCAAGGTTTGCGTCCGCAGCTGAAAACATGGGATACACGGGGAGGTGAATGGGAATATGGCTACTCGGCCAAGTGCTGTCTTGCGATTCAATATTGGCCACCGCTATGCTGCCTATGTTATACCCGGCTACAGCGTTACTAAAGCTGACATCGCCGAGAAGAATATCTAGTAACCCATTGCCCGTTAAATCAAGGGTTAGTAGGGTTGAACCACTATGTAAACCGCCTTCCGTTTGCGCTCCAGCCCCTAGGCTCCCAGTACAAGCATCAAGGGTGATGGCATTGGTTAAATTATTTTCAAGAAAATCCCCCCAGCAAGCATCCGCCCTGCTGAAATCTAGGGCGCAAGCGCTGCTATTGCTATGAAACTCTACGGCTGCAGCCTGTTGGCCAAAGGTTAAAATATCTACGGTTCCGTTGCCATCGACATCGCGTATGGCGGGAACATCTGTGGAAGTGACCAATAAATTGATCGGTGCTTGACCTGTGGAATATGTGGAGGTAAGATAGGCTCCTGTCAAGGCCCATGAATAATGGACAAAACCATTGATGCGGCTGGCTTTGTACACGCCAACTCCGTTCACAACGGAGCAAAAGAGATCTGGGATACCATCACAACTGTAGTCTGCAAACACGACCCAGTTGTCCACTTTTGGAAAATGTTGGGTCCAATGTGGGCGGTATTTCCAAAGTCCATTCACGCGCTGAAAAGGAAGCCAGCGGCTGCCTTCACGGTCAAAGACGATCAGGTCAGGGGTACTATCCCCATTAATATCTAGATTAAAAATTTGGGCATTGTTTAATCCGCCAGCAAAACCATTCGGCAGGGAATCTGTCGCTGAGGTCCATAATTGCGCTCGGCTGGATGCGCTAAATCCATAGCTTTCTTGCGCACGGGATGAAATCGCACTGAGGAAAAGGAAGGACATGAGACAGAAGGAGAAGCGGAGTCTTTTCATAGAATGTAACCTACCTTTCAAAGGTCTGTAATCCTATGCGGATAACCGCAAAGAATTTTCCTTCGAACGGATTGCAAGTGTAAGCGTCCCAATCCTTTTAGTATAGATAAAGAAGGACTATATTTGCCGCCTATTTCCAAAAAGAAAAACCATGCAGAATAAAGGGGTTATCCGTCTGTTCACTATTGTATTTGCAGCTGCATCGCTGTTTGAACTTTCGTTCAGTTATGTTGCGAGTCAAGTAGAGTCAAATATCCATGCCAAGTATGGCGACAATGCGACGAAGGTCCAGTATGCATTGGATTCTATGTCAAATGAGGTCGTGTACGATTTAGGCTTTGCATCCTATTCATACAAGGAAGTCAAGGCTAAGGAGATGAATCTTGGATTGGATCTACGTGGTGGAATGAACGTGATTCTTGAAGTGTCTGTTCGTGACGTTCTCAAAGGTCTTGTAGGCAATCCAGATGACGCACAATTTAAAGCAGCTATTACAGCTGCAGATGCTGCGCAAGCCAATAGCCAATTAGGCTATTTACCCCTTTTCATGGAGGCACTTAATGTGGAACGTGACACACGTCCATTGAGTGATCCAGGCCTGTATGGAACCAAAGACATGACCGATCGTTTAGGTTTCAATGCAACCGATGAAGCCATTCAACAAGCGATTCAGGAAGATGTAGAAGCAGCGATTCAGAATGTATACACCGTATTGAAGGCTCGTATTGACCAATTTGGTGTAGTACAGCCCAATATTCAGCGTTTGGACGGCACGGGTCGCATCTTGGTTGAACTACCGGGTGTAAAAGATCCTGTTCGCGTACAGCGTTTGCTTCAAAGCACCGCGCGTCTTGAGTTCTGGCGTGCTGACCAAGGAGCAGCATGGATGCAATACATCGTAAATGCCAATGACAAGCTACGCTCCCTCATAGAAAACCCTGTTAAGAAAGTTGCCACTTCTGAGGAAGCTGGGGCAGAAGCCACAGACTTCACGTTGCCCACATCTATTGGCGAAAACACGGACGAAAACACCGTGGCTGCAGCAGAAAGCACCGAAGCATCGCCAGACTCATCTGCACTTGGATTTAATCCATTGTTAAACGTATTCCAACTAAACGTCAATCCACAAACTTTTGTACCAAACGAAGGTCCTATTGTGGGCTATGCGTTAACGCGAGACACGGCCACCATCAATGGCTACTTGGCCATGCCTGAAATACGCAATTTGATTCCTGGCAATGCCCGTTATGTGCGATTTGCATGGACGCGTCCGGAAAACAATAGCGAAGTCACTTTACTGATTGCACTTCAAGGCAACCGCAACAATGAACCTGAATTAGATGGTGGCGTTATTGTAGATGCCCGTCAAGAATTTGACCAAGGAAACAATCCAGTTGTGACCATGGCGATGAATGGTCAAGGGGCGCAAGTGTGGCAACAATTGACCAAAGAAGAAGGAAGCAAGACCCCAAAGGGTCACGTTGCCGTCGTGTTGGACAATTTAGTGTACAGCTATCCACGTGTGAATGGCGAGATTTCGGGTGGACGCACACAAATTGAAGGCGGATTTAGCCTGGATGAAGCAACCGATTTAGCCAACGTGCTTAAGGCAGGTAAACTACCTGTTCCTGCGCGTATTATTCAATCGGATGTCGTAGGACCAAGCCTTGGTAAGGAAGCGATTTCTGCCAGTATGAATTCCTTTGCCTTTGCCTTGTTGGTCGTGCTTCTCTATATGGTCTTCTATTATAGCGGAGCAGGATTTGGTGCAAGCTTAGCCCTAGTGGTCAACATGTTCTTCATCTTTGGTATCCTAGATGCGTTTGGCGCGGTACTCACCTTGCCCGGTATGGCGGGTATTGTCCTGACCATAGGTATGGCGGTAGATGCGAACGTACTTATTTATGACCGAATCCGGGAGGAATTGGCCACAGGTAAAGCAGTCAGAACGGCAATTGCAGACGGATATAAAGGTTCGCGTAGTGCCATCATTGACGCAAACGTAACAACCCTATTGACGGCGATCATCTTATTTGTATTTGGTACGGGACCCATCCGAGGTTTTGCTACTACCTTGATTATTGGTATTGCCTCCTCGTTGTTTACGGCCATCTTCATTACGCGTTTGTATTTTGAATGGAGGTTGAAGCGCTCGGAGCACATGTCCTTTGCGACATCTATTACGAAGAACTGGTTCACAAACACGAACTTTAAATTCATGTCATTGCGCAAGCCTGCGTACATCTTCTCTGCTATCCTCATTATAGCGAGCTTGGGATCTTTGTTTACACGTGGACTGAGTTTAGGCGTTGATTTTGAAGGTGGACGTACGTATCAAGTGCGCTTTGATCAACCGGTAGAAGTGGCTGCTGTTGCGGCCTCTTTAGGTAGCCAATGGGTCGATGCGGATGGCCGTGCCTACACGCCAGCTGTAAAGACGCTCGGAAGCCCAGATCAGGTTGTTATCACCACCAATTACCGCGTAGATGAAAATGGGGCTGACGTGGAAGAAGCCATTCAAGCCAGCCTCTATGCAGGGATCAAGGGTTTCTATGCGCAACCAATGGATGAGGCTACTTTTATCAACCCATCTGCGGAAGAAGAGAATGCCATGGGTCTTGTTGCGTCCCGCCAAGTAGGTCCTACCGTGGCAGATGACATCAAAGACACTGCCGTCTGGGCAGTCATCTTCTCTCTAATTGCCATCTTCTTGTATTTGTTGATGCGGTTCAACAAGTGGCAATACTCAGTAGGAGCTGTAGCGGCAACCGTTCATGATACCATCATTGTATTAGGTGCTTTCTCTTTGTTGGATGGTGTATTGCCTTTCTCTTTAGAAGTAGATCAGGCGTTCATAGCGGCGATCCTTACGGTGATCGGTTATTCGTTAAACGATACGGTTGTTGTATTTGACCGTATTCGCGAATTCTTTGGGGGAAGTACCAAAGGTCAAATGAAGTCAGAAGTTTTAGATGACGCACTCAATGCAACCTTGAGCCGTACGTTTAATACCTCGTTCACGACCATTCTTGTATTGCTCATCATCTTTGTTTTTGGCGGTGAGGTATTGCGCGGTTTCATCTTTGCAATCTTGCTGGGCATTGTGGTAGGTACCTATTCATCCCTCTTTATTGCTTCGCCGGTGTTGCACGACACGAGCAATCGTTTGGGTAAGGAAAAACCGTAACGTTTCTTATGTTCCTATTTATCAGCACCGGAGAAGTAGTATTCCTGCTTTTTGCGGTGCTGATGCTTTTTGGCACGGACAAACTTCCTGAAGTTGCTCGTATGGCAGCAAAGACCATCAAAATGGTCCGAAATGCCAGCAATGATCTCAAAGCTGAAATCACCAAGGCAGCGGATCAAGATCCGACGCTGAAGGACGCAAAAGACAGTATCAAGGAAATTCAAGACTCAATCGAAGACACGGTAGGCCGCTTGAAGTAGTCTGGTTCGCTCTTTTTATTCTTTTTCTAAAGAAGACCCCCTTAATATTGTTGGAAAAATGGTTTAAAAATTGTTTTTTTGTCATTGTACCCCTAAAAAATAGGGGGTAACTTTGAAAAAATTAAATAAACCATGGCACTAGTACGATTTTCCGGCTTAGCACAAGCCTTTTTGCACCAACCGGTTGAATTTGTCAACCCTTTCAATAAGTCTTCTGAGTATTATGGCTCACATGTCTTCAATCAAAAGGCCATGCGTGAATACTTGTCAAAAGAAGCGTATGAAAGGGTTCTCAGTGCAATTGAAAAGGGGAATAAAATTGACCGATACATGGCGGATCAAGTGGCTACAGCGATGAAAGCATGGTCTATTTCTAAAGGCGCCTCTCATTATACCCATTGGTTCCAGCCTCTAACGGGTGCTACGGCAGAAAAGCATGATGCTTTTTTTGAGCCTACGGAGGATGGTCACGCCATCGAAAAATTTAATGGTGGAATGTTGGTTCAAGCAGAACCAGATGCATCTTCTTTCCCGAATGGGGGTATTCGCAATACGTTTGAAGCACGTGGCTATACTGCTTGGGATCCCACGTCTCCTGTGTTTGTATTTGGAAGTACGTTGTGCATCCCTTCCGTTTTTGTTTCCTACACGGGAGAGGCACTCGATCACAAAGTTCCTTTGCTAAGGGCGCTTCAAGCGATTGATCATGCCGCCGTTGAAGTGGGACAATATTTTGATAAGAACATTAGCAAAGTCAATGCTACCCTTGGTTGGGAGCAAGAGTATTTTCTTGTGGATGAGGCTTTGTTTCATGCGCGTCCTGATTTGGTTATGACAGGCCGTACGCTTGTAGGCCATTCCCCGGCTAAAGGTCAGCAAATGGATGACCATTATTTTGGAAGCATTCCAGAACGTGTCATGAGTTACATGCGCGAGGTAGAGTATGAATGTCACAAATTGGGTATTCCGGTAAAGACCCGTCACAATGAAGTGGCGCCAGGACAATATGAATTTGCCCCCATTTATGAAGAAGCGAACGTGGCGGTTGACCACAACTCCTTGTTCATGGACATCTTAGATAAAGTGGCACGACGCCATGCTTTCCGCATCTTGCTGCATGAAAAGCCATTTGCGGGCATCAATGGTTCGGGTAAGCACAACAACTGGAGCCTAAGTACCAATACGGGTATCAACCTTTTGGCCCCTGGTAGCACGCCAAAACGCAACTTGTTGTTCTTGACATTCTTCATCAATACCATCAAGGCAGTAAATGACCGTGCGGACTTGATTCGCGCAGCCATCGCAGCGGCAAGTAATGACCATCGCTTAGGTGCCAATGAGGCACCTCCTGCGATTATTTCCGTGTTCATTGGCACACAATTGTCTGAGGTACTCGACGAGCTGGAGAAACTAGAAAGCGGCAAAATGTCTCCTGAAAAGAAGACGGAACTCAAATTGAATGTGGTGGGAAAAATACCCGAAATCCTTTTGGACAATACGGACCGAAACCGCACCTCTCCTTTCGCGTTTACAGGCAATAAGTTTGAACTGCGTGCAGTAGGCTCTACGGCAAACTGCGCTGTACCTATGACGGTGCTCAATACCATCGTCGCAGATCAATTGGTGCAATTCAAAAAGGAAGTCGATGCCTTGATTAAAAATGGCATGAAAAAAGATGATGCCATTTTCAACATCTTAAAAGAGTATATCAAGTCATCAAAAGCTATTCGCTTTGAGGGTGATGGGTATTCAGATGCTTGGAAAGTGGAGGCAGAAAAGCGCGGACTTAAGAACACGCCCGACACGCCTCGCGCCTTGGATTTCTATGTAACTCAGGACGCCAAAGACCTTTTTGCTAAGCACGGCATTCTCAATGAGGTTGAGTTGGAAGCACGCTATGAAATTCTTCAAGAGGAATACTACAAAAAGATTCAAATTGAATCACGCACCCTGAGCGATTTGGTGCAGAATCAAATTGTTCCAACTGCGATTCAATATCAATCTATTTTAAGTCAAAATGTGATGCGTTTAAAAGAGGTGCTTCCGGTAGAGACCTTTACGCGAGTGAGCAGGGAGCAAATGGACATGATCATTGAAATTTCTGAACGTATTTCTGCCATCTTGACGCAGTCTGGAGAAATGATTGAAGAGCGCAAAAAAGCCAACAATATTGCCCATGCGCGCGAACGTGCTTTAGCCTATTGCGATCATGTGAAACCTTACTTTGAACAGATTCGTTATGAGGTGGACAAATTAGAATTGTTGATTGACAATGAAATGTGGCCTTTGCCGAAGTACCGCGAAATGCTGTATATCCGCTAGTCAATTCTTGCCTCTTCTATAAAATTAGACCCCGAGGTACACCCTCGGGGGTCTTTTTTTGCTTGGATTTGGCTACTTTAGTGGTTTAACCCCAATATGCACACTTTCACGCGGTCATGAAGAAGGCATTTTATCTATTTACACTTCTCTTTTTAGTAGGCGCTTCTGCCACTGTTCTTGCCCAAGAGGCAGAGGCAGAAGTGTCCAAGCGTCCACGTCCAGCGCGTCAGGCGGATGGTTTTTATGCCGGTAGAGAATACGCCCAGGCCATCAACTTGTACAAAAAGGCGTATTCTAAAGTGAAGACGCGCCCTGAAAAAGCGGAAATCGCATACCGTTTGGGAGAATGTTACCGCAATACATTCCAATACAAACAGGCTGAAGCGCAGTATACCCGTGCCTTCAAGATGAAGCTCGAGACGCCAGAAGTGTATTTGGGCATCGCAGAAATGCTAAAATATCAAAGTGAGTATGAGGATGCCCTCAAGGCGTATGAAGACTTTGCCCGCGCTTTCCCTGGTGATCCCCGCGGACCATTGGGCGTTCAATCCTGTCAAGATGCTGTAGCATGGCAAAAATCTTTGACGCGTTTCCAAGTAGGTAATTTGACTTCGCTAAACTCTTCCTCCCATGAATTTGGGATGACCTTCAGCGGTCGTCCGGATACGTATGAAGAAGTATTGCTTACCTCTATGCGTGAAGGAGGCATTGGCCGCAAGAAAGATGGCTGGACCGGGGAACGCTTTTCAGACATCTACAGCGCTGAACGTCTGAATTCTGACGGTAGTTCTCGTAGCAAACGTAGTCGTGGTCGTACACCAAAAGCAGATGCTTCAGCGGCAAAAGTGCAAACTTTCTCTGAGCCCGTGCTGCTTCCTGAAGCGGTGAACACAGAAGACCATGAAGGAAGTCCTGTTTTTGATGCCCGTCGCCGTACCATGTACTTCACACGGTGTATGGATGTCAAGCGCCAACAATTAGGTTGCGCTATTTATTCAACCCGAAAGGCAGGTTTAACTTGGCAGGAGCCACAGTTGATCGTTTTATCCCCTGATTCATCTTCATCAGTAGGCCATCCTGCGATTAGCCCAGACGATCAAACCTTGTTCTTTGCAGGTGATTTGGAAGGTTCCGTTGACGGATCCAAAGATCTTTGGATGGTCAAAGTAGATAAGAAAAAACGCGGTTGGGGAGACCCAATCAATCTAGGACCCTTGGTTAATACCAATGGCGACGAATTATATCCATTCCTTCACGATGACGGGTATCTATACTTTGCTTCAAGTGGCTTGCCCGGAATGGGTGGGTTTGACTTGTTCCGTGTGGAACTAGGTGCAGATGGCATGCCTATTGGAATTCCTGAAAACTTAAAGTCGCCAATCAATAGTCCTTCAGATGACTTTGGTATTTTACTCCGACCAGGAGGCATGCAAGATGGCTACTTTGTGTCTAACCGCGACGGCGGACAGGGGGGCGATGATATCTGGACCTTGTATGAAGTTCCTTTGCGTTATCGTATTTCCGGCACACTAGTAAGCTCTAAAGATAGCGACCCTATCGGGGGTGCCGCAGTAAAAATCACGGGCAACGATGGCTTCAGTCAAGTAATTCAAACAGGTAAGGATGGCATCTTTGTCTTAGAGTCAGAAGATTTGAATGGCGATGTCATGTACTCCTTCTCCTTTGAAAAGAAGAAATTCTTGAATTCTGGAGCACGGGTAAACACCAATGCCTTAGCACTCGAATCCTTCCATTATCTCGAGGCGCAAAACGTGTACATGCACACCGCAGAGGTCAAGGCTAAAATGGATCCTATCGAGATTCCTATCATCTTACCTGACGTGTACTTTGCTCTGGCAAAGTGGGATTTGAATGACCAAGCACGGACAGCACTTGATACAGTCGTGAAAACGTTGACGCTTAATCCGAACATTGTGATTGAGCTTCGTTCTCATACAGATTACCGTGACGTGGATGAAAAAAACATTATTCTGTCGCAACATCGTGCAGATACCTCGGTGAAATATTTGATCTCTCGAGGTATACATCCAGATCGATTGGTCGCCGTGGGTATGGGCGAGAGCCAGCCATTTGAGATTCCGCAAGGATACAAAGGACTTGGTGCGGATCTCTATCCTGCAGGAACACAGTTGACAGAGCGCAACATTAAGCGCATGTCGACTTCACAGCAAGAAGTAGCGAATCAAATTAACCGTCGTACGGACTTCCGTGTGGTTCGGGATGATTATGAACCGCCTGTTGATGCTGTAGCACTGGCAGCCTCCACTGAAGCGCAAGCAAAGGAAGATGCAAAGGCAGCTATTGGCCAGATGTATACTGTACAGGACCGTGATTCGTACACGACCATCTGTCGGAACAATAACATCACGATTTCCAACTTGAAGCGCCTGAATGATGGACTTCGAGGTGTACGTCCCTTCCCTGGTATGGTGCTCAAAGTAACCGTAGGGGGTGATTATGCCGAGTATGATAAGACGCACCGTCAAGTGGCCGTGGGTGAATCATTCAAGACAATTGCCAAAGAATTGGGCCTACGCTCCAAGGAATTGGAAGCCTTGAATCCTGAGTATGAAGACGAGCTTCCCGCTGGCACCTACATCCGCATCCAGTAAGGCTTAGGCCTTACCTTTGCGGCATGGAGCAGAGCGCACGATATGCGGGCCGAGGCGTGTCCTCAGGCAAGGAAGAAGTACATAAGGCCATTGCGCACATTGACAAGGGGCTCTTTCCCAAGGCCTTCTGTAAAATTGTACCCGATGATCTGACTGGTTCTGAAGAACATTGTTTGGTCATGCACGCAGACGGTGCTGGTACAAAATCTTCGTTGGCATATCTCTATTGGAAAGAAACGGGCGATCTATCTGTTTGGCGCGGCATTGCCCAGGATGCGGTGATCATGAACGTGGACGACCTTCTATGCGTGGGGGCTACAGGTCCCATTCTTTTGTCCAGCACCATTGGTCGAAACAAGAACCGCATTTCAGGTGATGTGTTAACTGCCTTGATTGAAGGCACAGAATCTGTTTTGGCAGATTTGCGCGCTAATGGCCTGGATATCCGCTCCACAGGGGGCGAAACTGCGGATGTTGGAGATCTTGTTCGCACGGTCATTGTCGACAGCACGGTGATGGCTCGCTTGCGCAGGGATCAGGTCATAGACAATGCAGGCATTGCCCCAGGTCAAGTGATTGTTGGGCTCAGCTCTTCGGGGCAAGCAGCCTATGAAAAGGAATATAATGGCGGTATGGGGTCCAATGGATTAACCTCTGCCCGCCATGATGTCTTTCATAAACTTTTGGCGGAACGCTACCCTGAGAGTTTTGATCCAGAGATGGAAGCTTCTTTGGTGTATTCAGGGAGCAAGCAGCTGACCGATGCCATAGCCGGAACCCCATTGGATGCGGGTAAGCTGGTTCTATCTCCTACACGTACATATGCACCCATTATTGTGGAGATGTTAAAACACATGCGTCCGCACATCAAAGGCATGGTACATTGCTCCGGAGGTGCCCAAACCAAAGTCTTACACTTTGCGACACAAGGCAAAATTGTCAAGGATACGTTGTTTCCTGTTCCGCCGCTTTTTGAACTTATTCAAAAGGAATCCAATACCTCATGGCGCGAAATGTACCGCGTCTTTAATATGGGCCACCGAATGGAACTTTATATGGACCCTGCCCATGCACAAGCGGCCATAGATATCTCCCGTTCTTTTGGGGTTGAAGCACAAATCATTGGACGCATTGAGCCCCAAGCCATCCCTGAAGTTCACTTGCTAGCCCCCGATGGCTGGCATATCTACAAGGCCTAAGCGATGAACTTACAGGATAAACTCGATGCTATTTATGTCCGCTTTGAAGAGGTGAATGACCTTTTAATGCAGCCTGAATTGGCAGCAGATCGGCAGCGCTTTGTCCGCTTGCACCGGGAATTCAAAGAATTACAAGCAGTCGTAGAGGCCCGTGGTCGATGGATGGAATTGCATGGGCGCCAGGAAGAAGCAAAGCGCATGGTGTCCCTGGAAAAGGACCATGAAATGCGTCAAATGGCGGAAGAAGAGCTTGCTGACATTGCGCCCGCATTAGAAGCGTTGGTTCTAGAAATTCAGCAATTGCTTATTCCCAAAGATCCTGAAGATGCCAAGGATGCGGTGTTAGAAGTTCGGGCGGGCACAGGGGGCGATGAGGCAGGACTTTTTGCGGGAGAGCTGTTGCGTATGTATTTGCGCTATCTAGAAGAACGAGGTTGGACCTATGAATTGCTCAGCGCCACAGAAGGTTCTGCTGGTGGTTATAAAGAAGCGAGTATTCAAGTTCGCGGTGAAGATGTCTATGGTACATTAAAGTATGAATCCGGCGTGCACCGTGTTCAGCGCGTACCCGCAACAGAATCGCAGGGTCGGGTCCACACTTCCGCTGCTACTGTGGCAGTTTTGCCAGAAGCCGATGAACTCGATGTGCAAATTCGTGATGTCGACATCCGCAAAGACACCTTTCGTTCGAGTGGAGCAGGAGGACAGCACGTCAACAAAACGGAATCGGGCGTTCGCCTAACACACTTTCCAACCGGAATAGTCGTAGAATGTCAAGATGGGCGCTCGCAGCATCAAAACTATGACCGCGCATTAACGGTTCTCCGTGCGCGTATTTGGGATAAAGCCAGGGCAGCCCAAGATGCTGATGTAGCCGAAAAGCGTAAGAGCTTAGTCAGCACCGGAGATCGTTCGGCCAAGATTCGAACGTACAATTTTCCGCAAGGCCGTGTGACCGATCACCGCATTGGCCTCACCTTGTACAATCTACCCGATGTCATGAACGGACAAGTGGGTAAATTCATGGACGAATTGCGCATGGCTGAGAATGCCCAGCGCTTAAAAGATGGAACGGGAGAATGACACGTGAATTACTGGAGGCATTCATTGCACAAAAGAAATCAGTCCTATGTGTGGGCTTGGATCCCGATGTGGATAAACTCCCCCATGCCTTTCCAAAGACGGCACAAGGCATAGCAGATTTTTGCTGCGCTATCATTGATGCCACTGCCGAATATGCGGTAGCATACAAGCCCAATTTGGCCTTCTTTGAAGCCATGGGTCCTGCTGGATGGAGCGCTTTGGCACAAGTCGCAGAACACCTTCTACAGTATCCGCATCACTTTACCATCGCCGACGCCAAACGAGGCGATATTGGCAATACGGCAAAGCAGTATGCCAAAGGAATCCTAGAAGGCTTTGGTTTTGATGCCATAACCGTTGCGCCCTACATGGGGCGTGATAGTATAGAGCCCTTCGCTTTGCCAGGGAAATGGGCTATAGGTCTGGGCCTAACCAGCAATCCAGGCGCGCAAGATTTTCAGCTTCAGCCTATGGCAGATGGTCGCCCTTTGTATGCACATGTATTAGATGCCTACAAGAATTGGGCGGATCCGGGTCAATGGATGGTAGTCGTGGGTGCAACCCGGCCCGAAGGACTTGCTGCAGTCCGCGCGCAATTGCCTGAGCATTTCTTTCTGGTTCCTGGGGTTGGCGCCCAAGGCGGCAGCGTCCAGGAGGTGATGCAATCTGGGGCTTGTCAAAAAGGTGTGGGCTTGCTGATCAATTCTTCTCGCGGAATAATCTACGCTAGCAGCGGCGATGATTTTGCAGAGGCAGCCCGTCAGGAAGCAAAAAGGTTAGTGGACCAAATGCAAATGTATTGGCCTCAATGACACCATCGAAAAAACGCATTCTAATAACGGGCGCCAATGGATTGCTGGGGCAATCCCTTTTACATGCCAACCAAGGCCGCTTTGCGCTTTGCGCTACAGGCAGAGGTGCCGTGCGTTCTGATTTAAAGGGGGCAACCTACCATGTATTGGACACGACCCAACCTGAAGATTATGTGGATGTGTTTAAGGCGTTTCAGCCGGATGTCGTGATTCATGCAGCGGCGATGACCCAAGTGGATGACTGCGAAACACAGCCTGAACAATGTCAGAAGCTAAATGTAGAAGCTACGGCCTATTGTATTGCAGCATGTGAAGCGGTCAATGCCCACCTGATTTTCATTAGTACCGATTTCATTTTTGACGGAAAGGAAGGCCCATACGGTGAAGCGGCGTTACCATCGCCTTTGAGTGTTTATGGCCAATCAAAAGCCGAGGCAGAAGCCTTTGTGATGAAGGCACAATGCCCGTGGACTATTGCCCGAACCGTGCTAGTTATTGGTTATGTGCCTGGGCTGAGCCGGAGCAACATCATTCTCTGGGCGCGCGACGCCCTAAGTCGTGGCGAACGCATTAAAGTCGTAGATGACCAAGTGCGAAGCCCTACCTGGTCCATGGATTTGGCTGAAGGTTGCTTGCAAATAGCAAAACACGGCGCCCAAGGCATTTACCACCTTTCAGGTCCTGACACGATGACTATTTTGGATTTGGTGCAAAAAGTCGCTGCGCATGGAGGTTATGATGCAAGTCTAATTGACCGCGTAAACAGCGCCACACTTGCCCAGCCGGCAAAACGTCCACCGATTACCGGGTTTGACATTACAAAGGCCCAAAAAGATTTCGGATTTGCCCCCCACACATTTCAAGAGGTCTTGGATGTGATTCCCTATATTTGAGGTATATCCCTAAAATATGAGTGCAGAAACACAGTCATGGGGTTCACGTGTGGGCCTCATTCTCGCTATGGCAGGCAATGCCGTAGGTCTTGGTAATTTTCTTCGATTTCCCGTGCAAGCGGTGCAAAACGGGGGTGGGGCCTTCATTATTCCTTATCTAGTATGTTTCCTTCTGATGGGGATACCCCTCCTTTGGATTGAATGGTCTTCAGGGCGATACGGTGGGCGCAGCGGCAACCATAGTACCCCCTTCATATTGGGGTCTATGGGCCGAAGAAAATTCTGGAAGTACTTCGGTGTCTTTGGGATTTACACCAATATTGCGGTAGCTGCCTATTATTGCTATATCGAAAGCTGGACCTTATCCTATGTTTTCCATTCCTTGGGACAATCTTTTACAGGCCTGAGTCAAACAGAGGTAGCGGCCTTCTTTGACTCGTATGTCAATATTTCTGAAAGCACCTTTGGAATTCCATACGAGGCAGTATTCTTTTATATCGTCTGTTTGGCGCTAAACACGTGGATTCTTACAAAAGGATTAAAGGGTGGAGTAGAGAAGGTGGCCAAAATTGGCATGCCCATGTTGATCATCTTCGGGGTGATTTTAGCGATTCGCGCGTTAACGCTTGGCGCATCCGGTGCCCCAGAAGGATGTCTCGATTGTGATGCCACTATAGGATTAAATTTCCTCTGGGAGCCACAGTTTGATTCCTTGACCAACTTTAATGTTTGGCTCGCCGCAGCGGGACAGATCTTCTTTACCCTTTCTGTGGGGATGGGGACGATCCATTGTTATGCGGCTTACGTCCGTCCAAAAGATGACATTGCGCTTAATGCCATGTCAGCAGGCTGGATGAACGGCTTTGTCGAAATCGTTCTTGGGGCGTCCGTCGTCATTCCTATTGCGGTGGGTTACCTCGGCCTAGATTGGGTCAAAGAAAATGCAGGCTTCTCAATGGCATTTCAAACCATGCCCTTCCTCTTTGGTAAATGGGGTATGGTCCTAGGTACCCTTGCCGGTGTTATGTGGTTTGGGTTGCTGTTCTTTGCCGGCATTACCAGCTCGTTAGCCATGGGGACCCCTTGGATGGGCTTCATGCAAGATGAGTTTGGTTACAGTGTGAAAAAATCAGCCATCACCTTTGGACTTATCACCTTGGTTATGGGACTTCCGACCGTCTTCTTCTATAATGAGGGAGTATTTGATCAATATGATTATTGGGGCGCAACCGTGGGTATTGTCATCTTTGCCTTGGCAGAATCGATACTATTCTCATGGGTTTTTGGTATTGACAAGGGATGGGATGAAATCAATGCAGGCTCGGACATCACCTTGCCTCGTATCTACAAACCCATTATTAAATATGTGACGCCCACCATTTTGTTGGTCATCTTCACCATGAGCCTCATCACACCCAAAGACAATGATTTTGCCAATGCAATTGAAAATGGATGGGAGTTGGACGAGGGCTCCATCATTGGACGCGCCCTGAATATGAGTCGCCCGTATAACCGTTCATCTTTTGCAGATCATTTTGAATCAGAAGCGGAAGGCATTGCGGAAGTGCAGCAACAGGAGGGCGTTTTTTCCATTATCATCCACAGCCAGTCCGCACCTGAAGAAGTTCAAGCCATGTATGTCTTTACGGAAGAAGATAACGCTCCCTTGGTGGCGACTGGCGAAAGTGTTGCCCCTGGGCAGCCCATTGCTTCGGGTAGCTTCATCAATGACATTTTCTATATTCATTTAGCGCGCTTTATGCTGATTGGATTGTTTATCTTTATCGTAGCCCTTGTCTGGCGCGCTTCTATGAACCGAAATCCTATTGAATCATGAGCACAAGTGCTTTTTGGATGATGCTGATCACACAGGTCACCGTCACCGCTATCACGGCTTACTTTTTTATCAAAGTGCTTCGGACGCCTTCAAAGGTCGAGCCTGACTCTTATGAGGACAATGATTCGGAATGAGGCGTAAGCCAGATAGTGCAACCATTTTATGGGCGGGGATTTTCCTCGCCCTTTTTTTGTTAAATAATTACCAACGCAAGGCTCCGCCGTTCGTTCCCTGGGATCGCTGGACACCAAAGGAACCAAATGCGGTAAAGGAACTTTCTAAAGAGGGAAACCAAGAACGAAGGGGAACGCGTGGAATAGAAGAGTCTACTAGATACAATCGCCCCTTTCTAACTCCTTCTAAAATGCGGACACAAGTACTATCGACCATCGCAGTAGGGCTTGACACCGTAGGGGCACATTGGTTAGTTCATACTGGGGGGTGGCCCTCCTGGAAAGCAGCGCGACTAGATGAACGTAGAAGGCGATGGGGTGGGGTCAATGCGGAAATTGCACAAATGGAGGAATGGGATGTAGTTCCGTGGCAGTGGATTTGGGTTGAGCCGCCTGTATTTGTTTTAAATGAAGTCAATACAGACATGCTGTATCAACACCCCCTATGGAAACCAGAGCAAGTCCGCGCTGTTCAGCGATTTCGCTCACGGGTTCGGCCCTTGCGCACGTGGGACGAAGTATTTCAATTGGCCTCATTCGATAGTCTACAGCAATACTGTCTGCCTAAGTACTTTAGGTTCAACATACCTCCAGGACAAGAAAATCCGTTAGATGCGCTATTTCAATGAGGTATTTAGCCTACATTTGCCGTCCTAAAGAGAGGAGGTGAGAGCATTATGTTAGTTATTCAAGTAAAAGAAGGCGAAGGAATCGACCGCGCGCTCAAGCGCTACAAGCGTAAATTCGACCGCACGCAAACCATGCGTCAATTACGCAAGCGTCAAGCCTTTGTAAAGCCTTCCGTTAGCCGTCGCGAAGAATTCATTAAAGCGGCCTACGTGCAAGATTTGCGCATCAAGGAAGCAGAATAATCTCTGCAGACTTAATCATATTGCCCCGGGAAGAAGTATCTTCTCGGGGCTTTTTTTAGATCCCATCAGATGACTTCATACAGCGATACGCTTCAATCATACCAGGATTACCTCATCTTGGAGCGTAGGTTGTCTACAGCAACGGCAAAGGCATATGGAATTGATGTCGCGCAATGGATGACATTTCTTGAATGGGAAATAGGCATAACCCAGGCGGAAGAAGCAAACCGCAGTCATGTCCGGTCTTGGTTGGCACAATTGGTCGACCGTGGCATAGACCATCGATCCGTGAACCGTAAGCTTTCCACATTGCGGTCTTTCTACAAATTCATTCTCGCCACAACGCCTTTGGAACAAAATCCAGCGGTTGGAATTCCTGCCCTCAAGGAGAAAAAGCGATTGGTTCGCGCATTAACTCAAGAGGAAGTAGAGTCGCTTTTAGACCCCGTGTCTTTCCCTGTAACAGAAGAGGGAGAGCGCGACAGATTTTTATTGTTCACCCTATACGCATTTGGATTGCGCAGAGCAGAGCTTATAGGGTTGACGCATGGCGCAGTATCCTTGTTCGAAAAGGTCATTCGTGTGGTGGGAAAGCGAAATAAAGAAAGAATGCTGCCCATGCTTCCGGAATGGGAACAGGCCTATGTGAATTTTCTATCAAGGCAGACATGGATCGCATCATCAGCCCCCGTATTCCAAACCCTTGATCAAAAACCACTCCCTCCTCGAGTTGTATATTCCCTTGTTCATGCGTATCTTCAAAAAGCAAGTAGCATTGAAATCAAAAGCCCGCATGTCCTGCGACACACTTTTGCGACACATCTACTTGAGATGGGGGCCGATCTCTCTGCGATTCGCAGTCTTCTAGGCCATGCGAATTTGTCGGCTACGCAGATTTACACGCACGCCTCCATGGAACAACTAAAGCGTGTGTATCATGAATCGCATCCGAAAGGCCGCTAGGGTGCATAATTTTATCTCTTATGCAAGTAGCTGTTCATTCTATTCATTTTAAGGCAAGTAGTCGTTTACTCCAATTCATCGAAAAGAAAGTGACGTCCATTTCGAAATTCTCAGATAGAGCAAATAGGGCTTCGGTTTTCCTGCGGCTGGATAATAATCACATCAAGGCGAATAAGATCGCGGAAGTGTGCATCCAACTTCCAGGTAAAGAAGTCGTTGTAAGGAAAGAGGCAAGCACCTTCGAAAAATCAGTCACCCTGGCCATCGATTCTATGCGACGAATCGTCAAACGAAGCAAGGCAAAAAACTTGTCAAAGAAAAAGCGTTAGTTAGCGCTTGTAGACATCCTTTTATTTTCTACATTTGCAGTCCGTTTGAAAATAGCGGGAAAGCTGCTATGCAGCAACGTTCTTTTTTAATGCATTGCTAAGGACCACTTGTCCTTGATTGTTTGCCAGCATAGCTCAGTTGGTAGAGCCACTGATTTGTAATCAGTAGGTCGGGGGTTCGAGTCCCTCTGCTGGCTCAAAGATGGTCGTCTAGCAAGCGTTAATTTTACGGGTAAAAAGGGAGTGTCGCATAGTGGCTATTGCAGCAGACTGTAAATCTGTCACCTTACGGTATCGTTGGTTCGAGTCCATCCACTCCCACAAATCGCGGAAGTAGCTCAGTTGGTAGAGCATCAGCCTTCCAAGCTGAGGGTCGCGGGTTCGAACCCCGTCTTCCGCTCATGACACATCAGCCGATGTAGCTCAGGGGTAGAGCGTTTCCTTGGTAAGGAAGAGGTCAGGGGTTCAATTCCCCTCATTGGCTC